>Ga0310811_10000242_pt1 | contig 78392 bp, 85 predicted proteins | sample YCmetagenome_FD_207642 | JGI IMG/M metagenome (GOLD analysis project Ga0310811, IMG submission 207642) | Soil microbial communities from experimental microcosm in Duke University, North Carolina, United States - YC | ecosystem: Engineered > Artificial ecosystem > Soil microcosm > Unclassified ... | reverse complement strand
CAGCGAGGCCAGTCCGGCGGCGGCCAGCCGGGTGGCCCGCGGCGCGAAGACGTAGCCCGCGGACAGCGCGGTGGCGATCCACATCCCGGTGCAGAACGGGCAGGTGAGCATCTCGCCGAGGGTCCGCTGGGCGCCCCTGCCGCGCACCTGCTCCTTGAGCTCGGCCGGACCGGCCGTGCCCTCGAACCGGGTGAACGGCGCGCGCAGCGGGCTGGTCACCGGGTCGCGGGAGACGATGCGGCTGAGCGTGTGCGTCGCCGCCGCGCCGACGACGACGTCCCACGGACTCGGCGGCTCGATGGCCCGCCTGGTGACCCGCGCGAGCACGGCCAGCGTCCCGACGCTCGCGCTGTAGACGCCCATGGCGCCCAGGTAGCCCCCGAGCGGGAAGTCGTCGCCCGGGGCGTACTCGTCCGCGATCCGCTCGAGTGGATGCACGTGTTCTGACACGGCTATCGGTCCTCCGTCTCGGTCTCCGTCTGCGTCCCCTGGCTCAGGCCCGGGTCCTGGTCTCGGCCCTCGTGGCGGGCCGGCTCGGCGTCGGAGACGACGTCGCTCCCGCCCGGCATCGCCATCGAGTCGGCGTCGTTCGCCCGCCGGGCCGCCTCGCGCGCCCGGTCGACGGTCTGCTCGAGGTGCGCGGTGGCCTCCTCGATGTCGCGCACGTCCTGCGCGGCGCTCCGCTGCTCGTTCTCGGTGTCGGACATGGCCGGAACTCCTCCTCGGCTCGGGACTGCTGCCCGCAGTAACCCGTTTCGCGGATAAAAACCGCCCGCGGACCGGTGAACATCGCGGAACCGGGTAGACGGCGGCGACGGCCGACGCGGCGGTCACGGTGGCCCGCCGGGCCTGCGACCTGCCGCTCATCACCCGAGTGACCGATCCGAGGAGGTTCCCTCCCATGTCCACCAAGGTTTCCGACTTCCTGCTCTCCCGGCTGCGCGAGTGGGGCGTCGAGCACGTCTTCGCGTATCCCGGAGACGGAATCAACGGCCTGCTGGCCGCCTGGGGCCGTGCCGAGAACAAGCCGATGTTCGTGCAGGCCCGGCACGAGGAGATGGCGGCGTTCGAGGCCGTCGGGTACGCGAAGTTCTCCGGCCGGGTCGGGGTCTGCGCGGCCACCTCGGGGCCGGGCGCCATCCACCTGCTCAACGGCCTCTACGACGCCAAGCTCGACCACGTGCCGGTCGTCGCCATCGTGGGCCAGACCGACCGGACCGCGATGGGCGGGTCCTACCAGCAGGAGGTGGACCTGCTCAGCCTCTACAAGGACGTCGCCTCCGAGTACTGCGAGATGGTCACCGTCCCGCAGCAGCTGCCGAACGTGCTCGACCGGGCGATGCGGATCGCCAAGGCCAGGCACGCCCCGACCGCCGTGATCATCCCGGCCGACGTGCAGGAGCTCGACTACGAGCCGCCCGAGCACGCCTTCAAGATGGTGCCGTCCTCGATCGGCCACCCGCGCTTCGACGCCGTGCCCCCGGACTCCGAGATCGACCGTGCCGCGCGCGTGCTCAACGAGGGCGGCAAGGTCGCCATGCTCGTCGGCCAGGGCGCCCGCAACGCGCGGCCCCAGGTGGAGCGGATCGCCGAACTGCTCGGCGCCGGCGTCGCGAAGGCGCTGCTCGGCAAGGACGTGCTCTCCGACGACCTGCCGTACGTCACCGGCTCGATCGGCCTGCTCGGCACCCGGCCGTCCTACGATCTGATGCAGGGTTGCGACACGCTGCTGGTCGTCGGATCCAGCTTCCCCTACACGCAGTTCCTGCCCGGGTTCGAGGACGTGCGCGCCGTGCAGATCGACATGGACCCGTCGATGATCGGACTGCGCTACCCCTTCGAGGTCGAACTCGTCGGCGACTCCGCTGCCACCCTGGAGCGGCTGATCACCAGGATCGAGCGCAAGCAGGACCGCTCCTGGCGGGAGAGGATCGAGGACGGCGTCCGCACGTGGCACGAGGTGATGGACCGCCGCGCCGACGTCGAGGCCGACCCGATCAACCCCGAGTACGTCGTGCACGCGCTCGACGGCATCGTGCCGGAGAACGCGATCGTCTGCGCCGACTCCGGCTCGGCCGCGAACTGGTACGCGCGGCACCTGCGGATGCGCGGCGAGATGCGCGGCTCGCTCTCCGGGACGCTGGCCACGATGGGCCCGGGCGTGCCGTACGCGATCGGCGCCAAGTTCGCCCACCCGGACCGGCCCGCCATCGCGATCGTCGGGGACGGCGCGATGCAGATGAACGGCCTGGCCGAGCTGATCACCGCGGCCAAGTACTGCGGTCGGTGGAGTGACCGGCGGCTCATCGTCGCGGTGCTCAACAACCACGACCTGAACCAGGTCACCTGGGAGATGCGGGCGATGCAGGGCGCGCCGTCCTTCGAGGCCTCGCAGTCCCTGCCCGACCTGCCGTACGCGACGATCGCGCAGCACTTCGGGCTCGACGGCGTGCGCGTGGAGGAGCGGGGCGGCGTGGCCGGCGCCTGGCAGGCCGCGCTCGCCGCGGACCGGCCGTACGTGATCGACTTCCGCACCGACCCGGCCGTCCCGCCGATTCCGCCGCACGCGACGCTGGAGCAGATCCAGAACGCGGCCTCCGCCGTCCTGCACGGCGACGCGGACCGCGAGGGCATGGTCCGCCAGGGCGTGAAGGCGAAGATCCAGGAGGTCGTGCCGCACCTGCCCGGCGCGCTGCGCGGCGACAAGAAGTAGGAAGCAGCGGGCACCGCGTGGGCGGTGGGCGGGACCGGGAGGCCGGCCGGGAGCGGTCAGCCTCCCGGCATGCCGCCGGTGAACGCGGCGACGAGCGCGAGGAGGCCGACGACGGCGTACGCGGCGTAGTCGTTGGCCGAGCCGGTGTGCAGGGTCCGCAGCCCGCTGATGGGCTGCGGATCGCTGCGCAGCCGCAGATACCAGCGCACGCCGGCCGCCGCGATCAGCAAGGTGGCGGCGCTGACGAGGATCTCGACCCAGTTCGCGTACTCGAACGAGACGTGCGCGGGGACCACGCTGCCGCCGGCAGCGGTGACGTGAAGTTGGGCCGCGCTGTAGCGGGCCGCCTCGAGCAGGCCGCCCGCGGCCGGCTCCATCAGCATCCTGAGGATCTGCTGCGGGAAGACGCCGAAGGCGAGGCAGCAGCCGCCGAGGCCGATCAGGCCGGCGGCCATGCCGGTCCTGAGGGATTCGTGCGGCTCGAGCGGGGCGTCCTGGTCCTCGGTGTGCTCGGCGGGCCGGTAGAACGCGAGCCACGCGGCGCGGCCGAGGGCGGCGACGGTCAGCAGCTGGGCGAGCAGCATGACGGCGTACGGCACGTCCTGACGACTGCTCGTCAGGCCCTCGTGGATCAGGCTGAGCGAGACGTATCCGTTGAACGGCGGGATCCCCGCGATGGACGCGGCGCCGACCGTGAACGCGACGGTCACGGCGGGGAACCGCTTCGCCAGTCCGCCGAGCGCGCGCAGCGAGGTCTGCCCGGTGCGGTGCACGACGGCGCCCGCGCACAGGAACAGCAGGGCCTTGAACAGCGCGTGGTTGACCAGGTGGTAGACGGCGCCGGTGACGCCCGCCGCGTTGCCCGTGGCGAAACCGACCGTGATGACGCCCATCTGCGAGACGGTGTCGTAGGCCAGCACCCGTTTGAAGTCTTCCTGCGCGAGGGCGAGCGCGGCGCCGCAGACGGCCGTGGCCAGGCCGACCACCATCAGCGCGCCGAGCACCGGAAGGCCGGAGCCCGGGAACACCTGGAGCGCCAGCCGCGAGATGCCGATCAGGCCGAGGATCACCATCAGGCCGGAGAAGAGCGCTGACACCGGCCCGGGAGCGGCCGTGTGCGCGTCGGCGAGCCAGCCGTGGAACGGCAGCAGGGCCGCCTTCGTGGCGAAACCCGCGATCAGCAGGCCGAGCGCGACCGCGTCGAGCACCCCGGCCGGCGCGGCCAGCCGCACGTGCAGCTGACCGAGGTTCAGCGCGCCGGTGTGCGCGTAGAGCAGGCCGGCGCCGAGGAAGACGGTGAAGCCCGCCATCGTGGTCAGCACCAGGATCTTGAACGCCGCCTCCAGCGCGATCGGCCGCTCCAGGAAGAACCCGGTCAGCCCGTAGCTGGAGAGCGCGGCCACCTGGAACCAGACGAACAGGTCGAACAGGTCGCCGGTCAGGGCCGCCCCGATCAGCGCGGCGAGCAGCAGTTGGAACAGGCAGGCGAAGCCGCCGCACTCGCGCGCGCCGAGCCCGCCCAGTTCAGAGAGCGTATACAGCAGGAGCAGCAGGCCCACGCCCGCGACGACGAGCGCGATCAGCAGGCCGAAGGGGTCCGCGGCGAACGCGATGCCGAGCACCGTGCCGCCGCTCGGCCGCCAGCCGCCCAGGTAGTGCACCAGGATCCTGCCGCCGAACACCCGCGGCGCCGCGAGGATCAGCAGGGCGAGCGAGCAGGCCATCGTCACCAGGCAACCGCCCAGCGCGGCCTTGTTCGTCCACCGGGCCAGCAGCGGCGCCAGCACGGCGCCCGTCAGCGGAATCGCCACCGCGAGCGGCAGCGACGCGGCGAGCGCCGGGGTCGAGACCGACAGTGCCGACGTGGTCATGGGCACCGTCATCGAGGAAGTCCGCCGACGCGCTGACGGGCGTCGCCGAGCGAGGCCGGGGCCGGCGGATCGCGCCAGGGGTCCGGCTCGCCGAGCCGTTCGGGCATCGTGCGCAGCGTGAACCGGCCGGGCACCAGCGACTCGTCGTCGAGCTCGCTCCACGCCAACGGCGTCGCCACGCGCGCTTCGGGGACGGCCCGGACCGTGTACGGCGCGACGATGAGCTGGGCGTAGGCGTTGCGCGTGGTGTCGAGGAACAGCCGTCCCGCACGCTTGTTCTTGCGGATCTCGGTCGTGTACCGGTCCGGTTCGCGGGCGGTGAGGACCGCGCACACGCTGCGGGCGAAGGCGCGCAGTTCGTCGGCGTCGTAGAGGCGCTTGACCGGGACGCTCACGTGCAGGCCGCGTCCGCCGGTCGTCTTCACCAGGCTGGGCAGCCCGAGCTCGTCGAGCACGCCGTGCACGGCGCGGGCCGCGTCCCTGGCCTCGGCGAAGTCGGCGCCGGACGGATCGAGGTCGAACAGCACCTCGTCCGGGCGGTCCGGCCGGTCGACCCGGGCCAGCCACGTGTGCACCGTGATCGCGGCCTGGTTGGCGAGGTAGACCAGCGTGCGCTCGTCCTGGCACAGCAGGTGCGAGATCTCGCCCTCCTCCTTGGGCAGCGTCGCGGTCCTGACCCACGAGGGGGTGTGCTTCGGCGCCGCCTGCTGGAAGAACGAGGAGCCCTCGATCCCGTCGGGGTAGCGGGCCACGGCCAGCGGCCGGTCCCGCAGCCGCGGCACCATCCGGCCGGCCACGGCCCGGTAGTGCTCGATCAGCTCGCCCTTGGTGATCCGGTCCTGCGGGAACATCACCTTGTCCAGGTGGGACAACGTGATCTGCGTGGCGGGCATCGCGGACTCCTTCCAGCTCGCGGACGCCCCCGGTTGCCCGTTCGGGCCGCCGCCAATCAAGCGCGCCGGGAACCCGTTTCGTTCGCCGCCGCGTGGGCAACAGGGCCGCCCGAACGGCGTGGGACCGACGTGAGAGGACGTGAACGATCTTGTCGGACGACGGACGAGAAGCCGAGGCTGTCATCGAGTACGAGCGCACGCTCACCGAGGTGGCCGACCGGCAGGCCGTGGACGAGGCGGAGGACGCCGTCGCCCGCGCCTGGATCGCCGAGCTCGACGACATGCGCCGCGAGGGGCTCCGCCTGGCCATGGCCGGGCGGGTGGCCGAGCGCGTGGCGCACGAGAAGCTGCGCAAGGCGCAGCAGCTCGGGCACCCGCACGAGCTCGCCAAGGCGCACGCCAAGCTGGCTGCGACCGAGGCCGAGACGAAGGTCAGGGGCCACGCGAACGCCCTGCTGTCCTCGGTGGACGCCGAGCTCGAGGCCGTGTGGCAGGCGGGCATGGCCAGGACCCGGCGTAACGAGCGTGACCTGCAGCGGCTGCGCTCCGCGTGGACGGCCGCGTACGGCGGAAGTTGACGCGGCGCGCATCTCCCCGCGAAAGCCGGGCACTGGGACCGGGTCCGCTTCCGGGAAGGAGGACGCCGATGTCGATCGGCGCGAACATATCGATCATCACCGCGGGCGCGGTGCTCGCGTTCGCCACGCACGTGCACGCCACCGGTCTGAGCATCCAGGCCGTGGGCGTCGTGCTGATGCTCGTCGGGATCATCAGTCTGGCCCTGCGGATCGGCGCGCTCGCCAAGCAGCGCCAACTGACGATGCAGCAGGCTTACGTCCCGAACGAGACCGTGCTGGTGCGGCCCGCGGGCACGCATCAGCAGCCTTACGGACCGGCCGGGCGCACCGGCACGACGGCCGACCCGCTGCCGCAGGAGGACTCGCCGTACCCCGCGGCCGGCGAATACGGGTACGACGACAGGTGGTAGCGAAAGCCACGAAGACCACGATGACGGGAACATCCCCATGACCCAGCAGACCCAGCAGTCCGGCTCCAAGCGCGCGTTCGACGGCGCCTCGCTGGCCAATCGGAACGTCGCGTTCCTGATCGCCGCCGAGGGTGCCGAGCAGTCCGAGACGGTGCGGCCCTGGGAGGCGGTGAACACGGCGGGCGGCCGGGCGGTACTGGTCTGCCCGCAGGAGGGCGAGGCCCAGCTGTTCGACCACCTCGACCGCGGCCGGCGGATGCCGGTCGACCTGGTGCTGAGCGACGCGAGCGCCGCCGACTTCGACGCGCTCGTGCTGCCCGGCGGCGTGGCCAATCCGGACTTCCTGCGCCTCGACGAGGACGCCACCCGGCTGGCGCGCGCGTTCTTCGCCGCCGGCAAGCCGGTCGCCGCGATCTGCCACGCCCCGTGGCTGCTGGTCGAGGCCGACCTGGTGCGCGACCGGTCGCTGACCTCGTGGCCGAGCCTGCGCACCGATATCGGCAACGCGGGCGGCCGGTGGCGCGACGAGCCCGTCGTCGTCGACGAGCAGGGGCCGAACACGCTGGTGACCAGCCGTAAGCCGCAGGACCTGCCAGAGTTCTGCGACGCCCTGGTGCGCAGCTTCGCCGCGGCGAAGCGCTGAGTGCGCGAGTACACGAGGGCGGCCGCGGAACGCGAGAAGGAGAAGGGACGGATCCGAACCGTGACCATGTCCGGACAACAGGCCAGGGAACTCGACTCGATCTCCACGGTCGGCCTGGTCAACCTCGCCGTCGAACAGACCCAGCTGATCGTCCGCCAGGAGGTGGCCCTGGCCCGCGCCGAACTGACGCGCAAGGCCAAGCAGGCCGCGCTCGGCTCGGCGGTCGGCGCCGTCGCCGCGCTGTTCGCCCTCATCGCGCTGCTGTGCGCGGTGGGCGCCGCGGTCGCCGGCTTCGCCAACCTGGTGCCCGTCTGGGCCGCCGCGCTGATCGTCGCCGCGATCCTGCTCGGCGTGGCCGGGATCTTCGGCCTCGCGGCCGGACAGCGGTTCACCAAGGCCTCGCCCTCGGCGCCGCCCGACGTGGTGGCCAGTGTGAAGGCCGACGTCACCGAGGTGAGGAGGCGACTGCACCGATGAGCGCGAGGACCCCCGACGTGCACAGCGGCTCCATCGAGATCCGCCGGCCGAGTCCGGTCGCGGACCGGACCGCCGAGCAACTCGCCGCCGACATCCGCGACACCCGAACGCGCCTCGCCGCGACGGTCGACGCGCTGGTGGCCCGTACCGACGTGCGCGCCCGGGCCCGGCTGGCGGCCGAGCGCCGCGGGCGCGACGTGCGCGAATCCCTCCGGCGCACCATGGGCCGGATCCGTGCCGCGCTGCACGTCGGAAGCCGTCGCGGGTAGCCGAGGTTCGCCCAGTGTGCACTGGGGTGAAAATAAGGAGGAGCGCTTCGAAGCATCGGAGAGGACGGGTGCCGACCATGGCGGATCAGACCAACGCCGCGACCGAGCTCGCGCGCGAGCACGCCGAAATCGACTGCCTCGCCGCCCGGATCGACGAACTCGAGCCCGGCCGCGAACGAACCGCCCTCGTCGGCGAGCTCGCCGAACGGTTCTTCGCCCATGCCGACGCCGAGGAGCGCCTCCTCTACCCGGCCCTGCGCCACTTCGTCCCCGGCGGCTGGTCCGAGGTGGCCGACCAGGGCAGGCGCCAGCACGCCGTGGCCCGCACGATCCACGCGATCGAGCGGCTGCCGGAGCAGAGCGGCGACGAGTACGACGTCCTGGTCAGCCACCTCGTGGTCGGCGTCCAGGACCACGTGCAGCGGCAGGACGCGGTACTGCTGCCCAAACTCATCGACGCCTGCCCGATCGAGGACATCAACCGGCTCGGCCGCCAACTGAACCGCGCCGTCGAGCTGGCGGTGGCCGAACCCCGTCGGCGCCACCCGGTGTCGCCCGCGGAGCCCGAGCCGCAGGCGCCGCCGCACGGCTTCTGGGCGCGATTGCGCCGATTCCTGATCGGCCCGCCGCGCATCGATTAGCCTCGCGGCTTGTCCCACCGCATCGAGTAGCGGAAGAACAGCCGACGGCGGACGGCCGCGCCCGGCAGGAGCGCTCCGGCCGCCGCGGCGATCTCGGCGAGCGTCTCGGCCGGATCGCGGATCGGCATGACGGGCTGATCCGGCGTCTCGTCGGCCTCGCCGGCCGGCCGGGGATGCTTGATCATGCCCATGATCGGGTTCGCCACGGCCGAGGCGATGTCCACCGCGAAGTCCGCCTTCGAGTCCACCTTGGCGAGGCCGACGACGAGCAGCCGGCCGCCGGGCGCGAGAAGCCGCGCGACGCGGGAGAGCGCGTCGTCCAGGTCGAGATGATGCAGCACGGCCACCATCGTGACCAGGTCGATCCCGCCCTCGCCGCCCTCGCCGCCCTCAGCGGCTTCATCGGCGAACGCGCCGAACCGGCGCCGACCGATGCTCACCCGCGGATCGCCGGCGAAGCGCTCGGCCGCCGCGGCGGCCATACCCGCGTCCGCGTCGATCCCGACGACGCGCTCGAACCGGGCGGCCAGCTTTCCGGCCAGCACCCCGGTCCCGCAGCCGACGTCGAGCGCCGTGCGTCGGCGCGCGGGCAGGTTGCGCAGGATCCAGCCGTGGAAATGCTCGTTGTGACTCCACGGATGGCGACCGTTGGCCCGCGCCAGCCATCGCGCCGCGCTCCGCACCGCCGGATTCGTGTTCCGCCTGATGTCAGCCATTCGGGAAGCATCCCAAGGGTTTCAGCCACCGCGCCTGCGGTTAGCCGGGGCGTGACGTGATCAGGACGAAAACGGTAAGCCTTTATGAGATTCAGCAGACGGAACTCGCCGGGCCGGCCGCGGCCGTGGGCCGGGGTCGCGGCGCCCTCGGTCCTCGGCGCCCGCGAAAGGCTGCGCATGGCCGAGCTGACCGTGCTGGCGGACAAGGACTACCTGCCGCTCGCCCGGATCTCGGCCATGCAGGTCGCCGCACTGCTCCAACTGCCGTTGCCGCAGGTCGCGGACCTGCGGCTCGCGGTGGACGAGGCGTGCACCACGTTCCTGGTGGCGGCGCCGGGCCGCAGCGTGGAACCCGCCGCGCTCTCCGGCGGCCGGCTCTACCTCTGCTACGACCGATACCCGGACCACCTGCTGGTGACCGTGCGAGGAGCGGCCCCCGCGATGTGGCCGGCGCAGGACGAGCTCGGCTGGGAGATGCTGCAGGCCGTCGCGGCGGTCGTGGGCACCGAGGTCACCGACGGGATCGGCACCCTCACGTTCGTCGAATCCCTGGAGCCTTGATGACGCCCGCCGGTCACACCGCTCACCTGAAGCGCGGCGACCACACCGACGAGTACCCTCCGCACGTGCTGCGCGAGTACGCGCTCCTCGGCGACGGGGAGCGGGGAGTGGTGGTCGGGGCGCGCGGGGAGCACGCCTGGATGTGCGCCCCGGCGTGGGACTCCGACGCCGTGTTCTCGGCGCTGCTCGGCGGGCCCGGAATCTACGCGGTCACTCCGGCCCGCCCGCTGTTCGTCTGGGGCGGCCACTATGAGGCCGGCGGGCTGATCTGGCGCAACCGCTGGGTGACCGGTTCGCAGATCGTCGAGTGCCGGGAGGCGCTGGCCATGCCCGCCGACCCGGCCACGGCGATCGTGCTGCGCCGGATCGAGGCGGTGGACGGGCCGGCCCGGGTGCGCGTGCTGCTCGATCCGCGCGCCGGCTACGGCCACCACCGGCTCACGCGGCTGCGTCGGCATGACGACGGGACGTGGACTGCTCGGTGCGGGTCGCTGTATGTGCGCTGGTCCGGCGCGCCGGAAGCCACGGAAGCCGCCGGTGGCGGTCTGGAGACGTACGTCTCCGTGGACGACGGGGGATGCCACGATCTCGTGCTCGAGGTGTCCACGGACCCGCTGCGCGGCGATCCGCCGCCCGCCGACACGCTCTGGCAGGCGACGGAGCGCGCGTGGGCCGAAACCGTGCCGAGCACCTTCGAGACCGTCGCCGACCGCGATGCACGGCACGCGTACGCCGTGCTGCGGGGGATGACGAGCCGGTCCGGCGCGATGGTCGCCGCCGCGACGACCTGCCTGCCGGAGCGCGCCGAGGCGGGGCGCAACTACGACTACCGGTTCGCCTGGATCCGGGACCAGTGCTTCGCCGGACAGGCCGCCGCCGCGCTCGGACCGGACCCGCTGCTCGACTCCGCCGTCTCGTTCGTGGCCGAGCGGCTGCTGGACGACGGCGCCCGGCTGCTCCCGGCCTACACCGTGCGCGGCGGTCCGATCCCGCCGGAACGGCGCTTGGAACTGCCCGGCTATCCCGGCGCGCCGCCGGTGATCGGCAACCAGGCCAGGAAGCAGTTCCAGCTCGACGCGTTCGGGGAGGCGCTGCTGCTGTTCGCCGCGGCCGCCGGGCACGACCGGCTCGACGGCCCGCGCTGGCGGGCGGCCGAGGTCGCCGCGGACGCGATCGTCCGGTGGCGCGCGGACCCGGACGCCGGCATCTGGGAGCTCGAGGACCGCCGCTGGGCCCACTCCCGGCTCACCTGCGCCGCCGGACTGCGCGCGATCAGCCGCCACGCGCCGCGCGGCAAGGCCGCGGACTGGAGTGCCCTCGCTGACAAGATCATCGCCGAGGTGGACGCCGAGTGCCTGCACGCGTCCGGCCGCTGGCAGCGTGCCCCCGACGACGACCGCGTCGACGCCGCGCTCGTGCTGCCCGCCGTGCGCGGCGCACTGCCCGCCGACGACCCGCGCACCCGCGCCACGCTGCAGGCCGTGCTCGACGAGCTGAGCCGGGACGAGTTCGTCTACCGCTTCCGCGTCGACGACCTGCCGCTCGGCGAGGGCGAAGGCGCCTTCCTGCTCTGCGGCTTCGCGGTCAGCCTTGCGCTTCAGCGGCAAGGCGATCTCATCCGCGCCAACCGCTGGTTCGAGCGCAGCCGCTCGGCCTGCGGCTCGCCCGGCCTGCTCGCCGAGGAGTACGACGTCGAGCAGCGCCAGCTGCGCGGCAACCTGCCGCAGGCGTTCGTGCACGCGATGCTGCTGGAAACGGCGCGCCGACTGGCCGCATGACGCCAGGGGAACCGGGTACCGCGCCGCCATGGCACCTCGACAGGAACCTCGACGACGGGATGAAGACCCGGACTCCGAGGCCAGGGACAAGGCCAGGCAGCTGATGGGCGAGTGCGGCGAGACCTTCGCCCACCAGGCCGGGATCCGGCTGGCGGACACGCCCTCGCCGCTGTTCCGGCTGCTCGTGCTGACGATGCTGCTCTCGGTGCGGATCAGCACGCCGATCGCCGTCGCCGCGGCCCGCGAACTGTCCGCCGCCGGTTGGCGCACGCCGCAGGCGATGGCCGACGCGGACTGGCAGGACGTGGTCGACGCGCTCGGCCGGGCGCACTACAAGCGCTACGACGAGAGCACCGCGACCGCCCTCGGCGAGGACGCCCGGCTGCTCGTCGAGCGCTGGCACGGCGACCTGCGCCGCCTGCGCGCCGAGGCCGACGGGGATCCGCGCCGGATCAGGGAACTGCTTCAGCGGTTCCGGCGGATCGGGCCGGTCGGCGCCTCGATCTTCTGCCGGGAGGCGCAGGGCGTCTGGCCCGAGCTGCGGCCCAGCTTCGACCGGCGCACCCTGGACGGCGCCGCCCGCAACCGGCTGCCGCGCGACCCGGAGCGGCTCGCCGCCCTCGTCGAGCCCGCCCGGCTGCCCAACCTCGCCGCCGCGCTCGTGCGCGCGACCCTCTGACATTCGCCCGCCCGCGCGCCGCCCTGGCGAGTTTCCGGGCCGCGCGGCGTTTGACCCGCCGCGGTCCGGCAACCCGCGTGGCACAAGATCGCGGCCGCGCCCAGACGGCCACGATCGCGATCACGTCGGCGTTCACGTTGAGGACGAAGGGCTTCGCGCATGCTGTTCAGTGACCACGGAATCCAGCCGGGCCAGGTGGTCGTCGTCACCGGCGCGAGCGCCGGGGTCGGCCGGGCCGCCGCGGTGGCCTTCGCCGAACGCGGGGCCCGCGTGGCGCTCGTCGCCCGCGGCGAGTCCGGCCTCGAGGGCGCTCTCGCCGAGATCGAGCGGCGCGGCGGCCAGGCCGAGGCCTTCGAGGCCGACATGGCCGACCCCGAGCAGGCGGAGAGCGTGGTGCGCGACGTCGAGGCCTCGCTCGGCCCGATCGACGTGTGGGTGAACGACGCGTTCACCTCCGTGTTCGCACCATTCCTCGAGATCGAGCCCGCCGAGTTCAAACGGGTCACCGAGGTCAGCTACCTGGGCTACGTCTACGGCACCCGCGCCGCCCTCCAGCGGATGACGCGGCGCGACCGCGGCACGGTCGTGCAGGTCGGGTCCGCGCTCGCTTATCGCGGCATCCCGCTGCAGAGCGCGTACTGCGGCGCCAAGCACGCGATCCAGGGCTTCAACGAGTCACTGCGCTGCGAACTGCTGCACGACAAGAGCAACGTGCGGGTGACGATGGTTCAGCTGCCCGCCGTGAACACGCCGCAGTTCGACTGGGTCCTCTCCCGCCTCGGCAAGCCCGCGCAGCCGGTGCCGCCGATCTACCAGCCGGAGATCGCGGCGAGGACGATCGTGCACGCGGCCGGCCATCCGCGGCGCCGCGAGTACTGGGTCGGAGGCAGCACGGTCGCGACCCTGATGGCCAACGCCGTCATGCCCGCCGTGCTGGACCGCTACCTCGCGAAGACCGGCTACGGCTCGCAGCAGTCCGACCGCCCGCAGCCGCGCGGCGGGGAGAACCTCTGGCAGCCGGTCGACGACGCGCACGACCACACCGCGCACGGCAGCTTCGACGACACCGCGAAGAACCGCAGCGTCCAGGCATGGGCCTCGCGGCATCACGGCCTGCTCGCCGCGGCCGGAGGCGTCTGCGCCGTCGCCGCGCTGGCCACAGTGGGAAGGCGGCCGCGATGACCCTTCAGACCCCTGTCCTGGGCACGGCGCCGAGCGGAGCGCCGGCCGTCGAATCGGTGCGCGCGACGGTGTACAACGTGCCGACGGAGCTCCCGGAGGCCGACGGCACCCTCGCCTGGAGCTCCACCACGATGGTGCTCGTGCAGGTCGCCGCCGCCGACGGCACGACCGGCACCGGCTGGACGTACGGCGCCCCCGCCTGCGCGCGGATCGTCGAGGACGCGCTCGCCGGCATCGTCCGCGGCAGCGACCCGATGAACGTGCCCGGCACGTTCGACGCGATGGTCAAGGCCGTGCGCAACGTGGGCCGGCCGGGTGTCGCCGGCTACGCGATCTCGGCCGTGGACGTCGCGCTCTGGGACCTCAAGGCGCGACTGCTCGGCCTGCCGCTGCACCGGCTGCTCGGCGCGGTGCGCGAGACGGTGCCGGTCTACGGCAGCGGCGGGTTCACCACGTACGACGAGAACCAGCTGGTCAACCAGGTGCTGCACTGGGTCGAGCACCAGGACATCCCCCGGGTCAAGATCAAGATCGGCGAGTCCTGGGGGACGAACCTGCGGCGCGACCTGGCCCGGATCCGCCTGGTACGCAACCGGATCGGGCCCGACGTCGAACTCTACGTCGACGCGAACGGCGCCTACACGCGCAAGCAGGCGATCCGGGTCATGCTGCTGTCGACCTCGGAGGACGTCCGCTGGTTCGAGGAGCCCGTCTCCTCGGACGACCTCATCGGGCTGCGCGACGTGCGCGACTCGATACCCGCCGACGTCACCGCGGGGGAGTACGGCTATGACCTGGCGTACTTCGAGCGGATGTGCGCGGCCGGCGCCGTGGACTGCCTGCAGGCCGACGCCTCGCGCTGCGGCGGGATCACCGAGTGGCAGCGCGCGGCCGCCGTCGCCGCGGCGCACAACCTCGAGATATCCGGGCACTGCTCACCGCACCTGCACGCGCACGTGGCCGCCGCGACCCCGAACCTGCGGCACCTCGAATGGTTCCACGACCACGTGCGCATCGAATCAAGGTTCTTCGAGGGCGCCCTGGATCCGACGGGCGGCTCGATCACCCCGAGCGCGGACGCACCGGGCCACGGCCTGACCCCGCGCCTATCCGAGATGGAGGCATACCGATGAGTGACGACTTCGTGCTCGACGTGGAGCGCATCCGCGTGCAGGCGCGGCAGAAGATGGCCGACGGCCCGCGCACCCCGGGGCTAGACATCGACGCGGACAAGGTCGTCAACGTGCTCGACGACGTGCTCGCCACCGAGATCGTGTGCTGGACCCGCTACATGCGGCACGCGATCTCCGCCAGCGGCATCAACCGCGCGCAGGTCACCGCCGAGTTCACCGAGCACGCGAACGGGGAGCTGCAGCACGCGATGTGGGCGGCCGAGCGGATCTCGCAGCTCGGCGGCGACCCCGACTTCGACCCGGGCACCCTGGCCGAACGCGCGCACACCGACTACACCGCGCCCGCGCCGAACGACCTCGAGCAGATGCTGCGCGACAACCTGCTCGCCGAGCGCATCGTCATCGAGTCCTACCAGGAGATCATCCGCTGGATCGGCGACGCCGATCCGACCACCCGCCGGCTGATGGAGAAGATCCTCGCCGAGGAGGAGGAGCACGCGGACGACATCGTGGATCTGCTCGGGGTCTGATCCGCCATGAGGAAGAAGACCGAACCCGAGATCGCGCACGGCATCGACCGGATACTGCGCGACGTGCGCACCGGCCGCTTCGAGCGCTCGCTGTCCGCGCTGACCGGCGTGGGCTCGCTGGTCACGGCGGCCGAGATCTACTTCGAGCACGACTCGGCGAGCTTCGGCAACAAGATGATGTGGGTGCCGGTCGCCCTCGGCCCGGTCGGCGCGGCGGCGGGCGCCGCGGGTTTCGCGAGCCGGCGCATGGCGAAGACCGTGCTGCCGATCGCCTCCCTCGCCATCATCGCCAACGGGCTGCAGGGCACGTACCTGCACGCGCGCGGCATCTCCCAGAAGCCCGGCGGCTGGTCCAACGCCCGCTACAACATGGAGATGGGCCCGCCGCTGTTCGCGCCGCTGCTGGTGACGATGGTCGGCGGCATGGGACTGCTCGCCTCGATCCTGCGGCGGGAGGCGTAGTGGCCGCCACCCGACCGGACCGCTTCCCCGGCTTCGACGCGGCGTCCCAGTGGCGGCACTGGGACGCCGCGACCGCGGGCGTCGTCATGAAGCGCCTCGGACCGCCCCCGCCGATCCGCTACTTCACGCCGGACGAGCAGTCGACGGCCGTCGCCCTGTGCGACCGGCTGCTCGACCTCGAACCGGACTGCCCGGTCCCGGTGGTCGCGATGATCGACTCGCGGCTGGCCGAGGCGGAGACCGACGGCTGGCGCTACGAGGACATGCCCGAGGACGGCCGGGCCTGGAGCGTCTCGCTCGCCGGACTGAAGTCCGACGCCGTCGAGCGCTTCCGGATCCCGTTCGCCGAACTGGATCCGCCGTCGCAGAACTCGATCATCGGCGCGGTCCGGAAGCTGGGCTCCGACGCGTGGCACGGCCTGCCTGCTGACCACGTCTGGAGCCTGTGGACGCGCTACGCGTGCACCGCGTTCTACGGCCATCCGTTCGGCTGGAACGAGATCGGCTTCCCCGGGCCCGCGTACCCGAGCGGCTACAAGAACCTGGGCCTCGACGCGCGCGAACCCCGCGAGAAGGCCGACGAAGGAGGAGCATGAGCGGCGTCCGCGACCGCAACGCCTCAGCCTGGCTGCTGCCGAACGACGGCACGCGCACCAACCACCGGCTGCGCCGCGACATGCGCAGGTTCGAGGACGCGGACGAGGTCGACGCCGTCGTCGTCGGCTGCGGCGCGGGCGGCTCGGTGATGCTCCAGCGGCTGGCCCGCCGCGGCTGGCACGTGGTCGGCTTCGACGCCGGGCCGTTCTGGGACCCGGACACCGACTGGGTCAGCGACGAGGCCGGATCGCACCACCTGTACTGGACCGAGCCGCGGGTGATCTCCGGCTCCGACCCGGTCCCGATGGGCTCGAACAACTCCGGGCGCGGCGTGGGCGGCTCGATGGTCCACTTCGCCGGGTACGCCCCGCGCTTGCACCCGAGCGATTTCAGGACGCTGAGCCAGGACGGCGTCGGCGCCGACTGGCCGATCCGGTACGAGGCGCTGCGCCCGTACTACACCGAGATCGAGCAGGAACTGCCCGTCGCCGGCGACTTCTGGCCGTGGGGCGACCCGCACCCCTACCCGCACCGGCCGCACCGGGTCAGCGGCAACGGCGACGTGTTCATGCGCGGCGCCGCGAAGCTGGGCATCACCACGAAGGTCGGCCCGGTCGCGATCCCCAACGGCCGCTTTGGGAACCGGCCGCACTGCATCTACCGCGGATTCTGCCTCCAGGGCTGCAAGGTGAACGCCAAGGCCTCGCCGCTGATCACGCACGTCCCGGACGCCCTCGCGCACGGCGCCGAGATCCGCGCCGACTGCATGGTCACCCGCGTCGAGGTGGACGAGCACACCGGCCTGGCCACGGGTGTGCACTACCTCAAGGACGGCCGGCGGCGATTCCAGCGCGCCCGCATCGTGATCGTCGCCGGCTACTCGATCGAGACACCGCGGCTGCTGCTGAACTCGGCCTCCAAGCGTTTCCCGGAGGGGCTGTGCAACGACTTCGACCAGGTAGGCAGATACCTGATGGTGCAGGGCGCGCCGCAGACGGCCGGACGGTTCGACGAGGAGGTCCGGATGTACAAGGCGCCGCCGCCCGAGGTCGTGAGCGAGGACTTCTACGAGACCGACCCGGGCAAGCCGTACCGGCGCGGCTTCGCCATCCAGAACGTCTCGCCGCTGCCGATCACCTGGGCCGAACACGTTGCCGCGCAGGGACATTGGGGCGCGGATCTGCGCGAGCGGATGAGCGACTACGTGCACTGGGCGTGTCTCGGCGCGCTCTGCGAGTTCCTGTCCGGCGCCGACAACCGCGTCACCCTCTCCCGGCAGACCGACCGCAACGGCCTGCCGGTGGCCGACTTCTCCTACAGCCAGACCGACAACGACAAGATGCTGATGAAGGCGGCACGCGGTGTCATGGAGGAGATCCTGCACGCCGCAGGCGCCGACGACGTCATCACCATCGGCCGCTACGCGCACCTGGTCGGCGGCGCGCGGATGGCCGCGGACGAGCGGCACGGCGTCGTCGACTCCGACTGCCGCACCTTCGCCGTGCGCAACCTCTACATCGCCGACGGCAGCGTCCTGCCCACGCAGGGCTCGGCGAACCCGGCGCTCACCATCATGGCCGTGGCCGCCCGCGCCGCCGACCGGTTGACCGGTTGACGCCGCGGATTCCCGTTTGGGTGGCCGGAAGGCGGGCACCTGCCGCGCAGCCGAGCGTTATGAGGCGAACGTAATGGCCCGCTCGTCGAGCAGGAGTACGGGTGCGTCCCGCACCCCCGCGCCGCGCACCGGCACCCGCCGGGTGACGGTCCGCCGCCAACGCGTCCGCCGCGAACCCGCGCCGCTGGACCTGCGCACGCCGTCCGGCCGCAAGACGCTGCCGTACTGATATGTCGGGTTAGGGCTGGTTTGTCAAGAGGCAGCGCGAGGTGCCGTTCGACCGGCACTTCCCCATCCGCCGTCCGCCGTCTCCCTGGAAGTCCGCGGAGAGACTATCCGTGCGTTGCTAACCGCGCATCTCGCGCACCTCGTCGCTGTCCAGCGTGCGGTAGTGCTGCGCGATCCGGACGACGACCGCGAGGAAGACGCCGGTGACGGCCACGCCGATGACGATCGCCGTCAGGCAGAAGTTCTGCAGCACCGGATCCGCGGCGTTGCCGTGGGCGAGCTGCGTCGGCGTGCGCCCGTGCGGTGGGCTCTCCAGCACGGGAGCCGTGGACGCCCTGTGATAGGCCATCGACACGAACAGCAGGTACGTCGAGCCTTCCATCAGCGACAGGCCCATGACCATCTTGATCATGTTGCGCCGGGTCAGCAGCGTGAACAATCCGAGGCAGAACAGGACCGCGGACGCGAGGTAGTTGGCGACGATCATCGGCCGCCGCCCCCTTCGCCCGCGGACTGCCCGTCGTCCTCGTCGCTCTCCCGGCCCTCCTCGTCCGGAACCCAGTCCCTGCTGATGCTGAGCACTTCGAGCACGGCGATCGACAGGCCGGTGCCGACCTCGATCAGCTCGCCGACCGAGAAGAGCTGCACGATGCCGCCGGAACGGATCGTGCCGGGCTCGGTGAGCGGCAGCCAGTTGCCGCTGACGGAGCCCACGAGGACGAGCCCGAGCAGTTCCGTCCCGATGATGAGCAGCGCGCCGGCCATCTCGGCGGTCTCCAGGACACCCGGCCGGGCCACGCGCGCGATCCGGCGCCGCCCGAAGCCCGCGTAGGCGAGCAGCAGCACGCCGAGCAGCACCGCGCCGCCCGGGAAGCCGCCGCCGGGGGAGTAGCCCCAGGCCACGAGGTAGCACCCGGTCACGGCGAGGATCGGCGCGGCGACGCGGATCGCGGTGCGGGTGACGACGGTCAGCGACTCGGCGCGCTCCGGTCCGTGCGTGCCGAGCGGCGCACCGTCCGGATCCTCGGGCCCGGAGGAGATCTTGCCCTGCTCGCGGGTGTCGGCGGCGCGGGTCGTGCGCTCCTCCTCGTCCACGGGCTCGCCGGGGTCGACCTCGTGCTGCTCGCGCTCGCCCGCGGTGTGCTCGCCGAAGTAGCCGCGGCGCGGCTCGCGAGGCCGGGTCAGCACCACGATGCTGACCACGGCGGCCAGCAGCAGGAACGTCTCGCCGAAGGTGTCGAAGCCGCGCGAGCCGTATACCACCTCGTTCACCGGCTCCAGCAGCTTCCAGTCCGGGAGCGCCGTGACCAGAGCGTAGGTGGCGGCCGACGGCAGCGGCGCGTTCTCGCGCGGCGCGGCCAGGTAAGCGGCGCCCAGGGCCACGGCCGTGCCCAGCGTCAGCACCAGCCCGAGCCACAGCCGGTGCCGGGGCTCGCGGTCAGTGACGATCGGATGCTTCTCCTTCGTCATCCCGCTCGCCCTCCTCCCGCAGCTCGCCCTCGTCGAACACGTCGGCGCGCACCTTCGCGATGGCGGCCAGATACAGCACCGGCAGCGCGATCGCGCCCACCACCACTTCGGAGTGCGCGTCGTCGGGTGCGCCGAGGATCACGAAGAGGAGCGAGAGGAACGTGCCGACCGCCGAGAGGGCCATCGTGGCGCCGGGCAGGTTGGGGATCCGGATCACGAGCACCGCGCTACCGAGGATGAGCGCCAACACCAGGTAGTCGATGATCCAGAACTCAGTCATCGTGCTCACCGTCGCGCCGATCCTCCGGCTGGTCCCCGTGCCGAGGATCCCCGTGCTCGGCCTCCGCGGCCTGCATCGCCTTCACGTCGTCGCGCACGGCCCCGTCCCACATCGGCACGCCGGCCCGGTACGCGGCGCGGGCCAGCGCGTGCGACGCGGCGGGATTCACCGTCAGCAGCAGCGCGGCGACGATCAGCGCGCGTGCCGCGTAGGCGCTCTCGAAGCCCTCGCCGACGACGAGCGCGACGAGGGCCGGCAGGGCGCCCATGGTGATGGTCTTCGACGAGCACTGGATCCGGCAGTACACGTCCGGCATCCGCAGGATCCCGACCGCGCCGGAGACCGAGAACACCAGCCCGACCAGCGCCAGCACGGCCACGACCACGACGATCACAGTGCTCATATCAGTCCCCGTTCCAGGAAGCGCGCCCAGACGATCGCGCCGAGATAGCTGAAGGAGACGAGCCAGATGGCCACGTCCAGGTAGACGGCCCGATCGGCACCCGCCGCGTAGAACAGCACCGCGAGCGCCGCCTGCGTCGACACCGTGTTCAGCGCCACGATCCGGTCCGACACGCTCGGCCCGCGCGCGATGCGCGGCAGGAGCAGCAGCGCGACGCAGGCCTCGGCGATGGCCACCGCGAAGTAGAGCTGGTCAATGTTGATCATCGCCGGTCCTCAGCCCCTCCAGGCATCGCTCCACGGGCTCGTTGATCGCCGCCCGCGCCGCGCGGCGGTCGCCGTCCGGCACGTCCACGGCGTGGTACTGGAGCAGGTGCCGCTCGCGATCGAGGTCGACGATCTGGTTGTCCACGATCAGCGACGTGACCAGGCCGACCGTGGCCAGGCCCAGGTCGGAGCGCTCCTGCGTCGGCACGACGACCATTCCGCTGCGCAGCGGCAGGCCGGGCGACCAGATCCGCCGGGCCAGCCGCACGTTCGCCACCGGCACCCGGACCAGCGCCGTTCCGAGCACCCGCAGCGCCGCGATGAGATTGCGCGGCAGGAGCAGCCGCCAAGGCCCTGGGACCTCGCCGAGCGGCGCGAGCGCGATCCCGACGAGCAGCGAGATCCCGGCCCCGAACAGCAACTGCTCGGCGGTGCGCGTCCAGCTCAGCAGGACCCACACGGGGAAGCACCAGCAGGCGAGCGGAAACCAGGAGCGCCGGATCATGGCCCCCGGCTACCCGCCACGCAGCGATCAATGCGCCGCGGATCGATCTTGAGGATCGCCGCCCGCGGGCGAGGCGCGGTCGTGGACCGTCCGGGTCAGTCCGCCCAGTCGAGCCGGGCGGAGGGGTCCTTGCGCAGGTCGCGGCGCAGGCTTTCGCCGTACTTGCGGGTCCGGCGGCCGGAGCGGAGCCCGGCGGCCACGGCGGTGCTCGCCAGCAGCGTGCGCGGGCTGGTCAGGTGCTTGCGGACGGAGCGCGGCAGGGTGCGGACCACGGCCCAGGCGACCGCCGGGACCGTGCGCACGACGAGGTCGGCCTGCCGCTCGTCGCGGGCCGCCCACTGCGCGACGTAGCCGGTCGTGCCGGCGTTCACCGGGCTCGGGTTCGGCAGGCCGTAGACCTCGTGCAGCTCGGCCGTCAGCCGCACCCGCAGCGCCGACGCGGCCGTCGAGTGGCCGAACGCGGCGATCGGCGCTCCCAGTGGAAGCGGCGCGAGCGCGCAGAAGCCCGCGACGGCGCCGACCGCCGCGCTGACCCGCGAGGCGTCCGCCACCAGCGACTCGGCGATCTCGTCCGGCGCCATGCCGGGGTACGCGGTGCGCAGCCGTTCGGCGTTGCGCGCATGCGGGCGCGGCGCCAGCCGGGAGAACGTGTTCAGCGCCCGCGGCGTCCCGGACCGCCAGAGCCTGATCGCGGCACCGCCGCGGCGCGTCTCTTCCACTTCCCCGGCCATTCACCCACCTCGTCGGTCTTCTCTCGACACTACGCCCGGATTTCGGATCCGCGACGCCGAGGGCGGTCCGCCTGCCGGCGTCCGCCCACGTGGCGAACCGGTTTGCCGGATTCGGCCGCGGCAAACCCGGCGGCTCGGGCGATAACGGCCGTTTCAGCCGTGACCGATCGGTTACCCGACCCGTCTCGTCGTGAGATCCGCGGCGCTCGCGACCCCCGGAGGCTGGTCCGCATGCAGGACGACACACCGCTCGGAGCCGAGGCGATCGGCCTCGATCCGGCCGTGCGCGCCTGCCTCTTCGACCTGGACGGAGTGCTGACCAGGGCCGCGGAGATCCACGCGGAGGCCTGGAAGAGGACGTTCGACGCGTTCCTGACCGCCTACGACGCGCGCGGCTCGCGGCACATCTCGCCGTTCGACGAGCAGACCGACTACGAGCTGTATCTCGACGGTAGGACGCGCACGGACGGCATCCGGGGGTTCCTGGGCTCGCGCGGCATCGAAATGCCGATGGGCGAGCCTGACGACAAGCCGGGCACCGACACGATGCACGGCATCGGCGCCGCGAAGCAGTCGGAGTTCCTCGCGCTGCTCGAGACGCACGGCCCCCGGCTGGACCACGACGCGGTGCGCTACGTGCGAGAGGCCCGGTTCGCGGGCCTGTCCTGCGCGGTCGTCACGTCCAGCGCCAACGCGGACGCGCTGCTGTCGGCCGCCGGCGTGGCGCACCTGTTCGACGTCCGGATCGACGGCCGGCTCGCGACCGCGCTGGGCCTGCTGGGCAAGCCCGCGCCGGACGAGTACATCGCCGCGGCCCGCGGTCTCGAGGTCGAGCCCGAGCACGCCGCGGTCTTCGACGAGTCGCTGCCCGGCGTCGAGGCGGCCCGCGCGGGCGGCTTCGGCGCGGTCGTGGGCGTCGACAGGTTCGGCGGCGAGTATCGCGCGCGACTGAGAGCGCACGGAGCGACCACGGTCGTCCGTGAACTCGGTGAACTGCTGGTGCAGAGTGGCACGGCGACAGGAGTACAACCCGCGGCCCGGCGCGTGCCGGGCCTGGAGGACTGAAAAGTGACCACCGGTGTCCTGAAAGAGGTATCCGCTCCCCGGCCCTTGCCGGCCGAACGCGAGGCGCAGCGCGCGGAGACGATGCGCGTGCTTCGGCTGATGGCGGCGCTGCCTGCGGGCGACCCGGAGCGGGAGCGGCTGCGCGACGAGGTGGTCGAGGACCACATGCAGTACGCGCGGCACATCGCCCGCCGCTACAGCACCCGCGGCTCCACGACCGAGGACTTCGAGCAGGTCGCCTACCTCGGCCTGGTCAAAGCCGTGGACAACTTCGATCCCGAGCACGGCACGGGCTTCCTCGGATACGCGACCCCGATGATCGTCGGCGAGATCAAACGGTACTTCCGCGACGCGACCTGGTGCGTCCACGTCCCGCGGCACATGCAGGAGCTGACCGGCGCCATGCACAAGGCGGCCGACGCGCTCACCGCCGAGCTGGGCCGCGGACCGTCGCTGACCGAGCTCGCCGAGCGGCTCGGCGTCGAGACGGAGGAGCTGATCGAGGCGCTGGACGCCTCCGAGGCCTACCGCACCGCCTCGCTGGACCGCCCGATCGGCCGCGAGAGCGCCGAGGGCGGCGCGAGCCTCGGCGAGATGATCGGCGACGAGGACCCGGGCTTCGACCTGGCCGTCGACCGCGAGGTGCTGCGCGGGCTGGTGGACGAGCTCGGCGAGCGGGACAAGCGGATCCTGTTGATGCGCTTCTTCCGCGGTATGACCCAGTCCGAGATCGGCGAGCAGCTCGGCATATCGCAGATGCAGGTCTCCCGGCTGATCGCGAAGATACTCGCCCGGCTGCGGGACGGGTTCGGCGACTGATCGATCGACGACCGACGGAGTGATCGGGGAGTGACGCCATGAGCACGCAGGATCAGCACGACCAGACGGAGCAGCGCACGGACGTCGAGGGGTTGGAGACCCAGGACGTCCCGGAGGACGAGGGCGTGCTGCAGCCCTCGGAGACGCTGGAGAGCGACGATCTGGCGCAGGACCCGCTCGACACCGGCATCAGCCCGCCCGAGCGGCATCCCGCCTCCGAGCGTTTCGGCGTGACGGAGGCCGAGGCGCGGCAGGGCGAGACCCTCGACCAGCGCCTGGCGCAGGAAGTGCCCGACCAGGACCCGCGCGACCCGGCGCCGGTGGACGCCGAGCGCGCCGGGCGCCTGGTCGCCGCCGACGAGGGGGCCCATCCCGTGGACGCGGCCGCGCCGCACCAGTTCGCCCGGGAGGTCGGGCGCGACGGCGGCGCCGCCTCCGCCGAGGAGGCTGCCGTCCACCTCGTCCCCGACGATGAACCGGGGCCCCCGAGAACGGTTCCGGGTCGCCCGACCCGGAGGCCGGCGCCGACGAGAGGAGCTGACGCGGCGTGAGTATCCAGCGATCCAGCGACAAGCACGGAGCGCAGCGCGACGACGAGATGAAGAAGGAGGTCGAGGGCCTGGTGCGGTCCGGGCGCCCGACCCGGACCGAGGAGTGGCACGACCCCGAGCCCGTCGAGGACGAGAACTCGCCCGAGCAGCGGGAGCTGATCGAGCGCCGCCGCGCCGAGGAGGCGGGCCGCAGCCGCGGCGAGCCGGGCCGGTCGGGACGGTAGCCGGCCGTAGTCGACAGCCGGCTCCGCAGGTCGCCGGCCCGTGCAGACCTCTGGGGGCACGGGCCGGCCCGCGGCGCGCATCCGGACGTGGCCCGCACGGCCGTCCGTGCGGGCCCGTTCGCCTGCCCGGCCCCGTCCGGGTCGCATGCGTTGACAGCAGGCGCCGAGATCCACAAGCTGAAGTGGTGGACCCGTCCCGCCGGGACGGGCGGTTCGGGCGGCGGCCGAGCGCGCAAGCGACGCGGGAGCAGGGATGGACGGCTGCGAGATCTCCAGCACGGTCCGCGACGGCGGGCGCGTGCTGACCGTCGTCGGGGACGTGGACCTCGGCGCCACCGAGAAGCTCGAAGCGGAGATCAGCGGCGCCGTCGAGGGCATGGATCCCGGCTCCGAATTGCTGCTCGACCTGGCCGGCGTCGGCTTCCTGGACTCCGCGGGGACGCGCGCCCTGCTGAACGGCGCGGACGCCGTCCGGGCGGCCGAGGTGCGCCTCGCGTTCGTGCTCTCCCCGGCGGTCGGGCGGGTGCTCGAGATGACCCGCCTCGGACCCGACGCCTTCGGCATCGACGCCCCCGACTGGCCCTCCGCCTCGGCCTGAGCCGGAACCGACCCTCCGAAGAACTCACATTTTCATTCCTGGCCGGAAATCCATGGGTTGTATGACGAAAGGGTCGACCAGCCGTTTGGCGGTACCGAACAGGGTCACCCGCAGGCGCCTGAGCCCCCGGCGTCTTGGAGGTCCCGTTCATGGCGGCCCTGTTTCTGCTCACCCCGGCTGTGATCCTTCCGGCGATGCTGCTGCTCGAACGCTTTGAGCGGTATGCGCTGCACGGGGGTCGTCCCGATCGCGGCGCGATACGGGAAGAACCAGCACGGCACACGTGACGTACAGGCCGGCCGCGCCGTGATCGGCGTGTCGGCCATGATCTCGCTGACGGTCACCGCCATCGCCGGACTTCCTTCCCTCGGGTGGGCTGACACGCGCGCTTTCCCCGGTCCGGCCCGGGCATGCGCGCATACGCCGAGGGGTCCGGGGTAGCCGGAGCCGATGAGCGAGATGACAGAGACCACCCGCAGCCTCGCGACGACCACGCCGCAGGAACCGCCGACAGCCCCGCCGATCGTGCCGGATCCGGAGCGCCCGGTCGACCCGGACGGGCCGCCGGAGCCCGCCCCCGATCCGGACCGGCCGGTCGTGCCGTCCCCGACGCCGTACCCGGTGCCCGACCCGGACCGCCCGATCGGCCCGGACCCGGACCGGCCGGTCACCCCGGAGCCGGAGCCCGCGCCGAACCTGGCGGCGGACGCCGTTTAGCGATCGGGCCCGCGGGTCATCCGAGGCGAAGTCCGATTATCGAGCCCTGAGCGCGAACCGAAGTGAGGAAGTGGTCCTTGATGCGCACCGCGCGCGACGAGCGGATGGCCGCGGCCCGGCTGCCGCAGGCCAACGTCGTCTCCATCCTGTACGAGCAGCACGCGCAGCTGCGGGACCAGTTCGGCGTCGTGCCCGACCTGCACGGGGAATACCGCAGGGCGGCCTTCGACATGCTGCGCGAGATGCTGGCGCGGCACGAGGCGGCCGAGGAGGTGGTGCTGCGGCCGGTGACCGAGAAGCTGCTGCCCGCGGCGCTGACCCGGGCGTGCAACGACGAGGAGAAGGCGGCCGCACGCGAGCTGGCCGAGCTCGAGAAGCTGGACGTGGACGACCCCGGATTCGCGCCGCGGCTGCGGATGCTCGAGGAGCAGGTGCAGATGCACTTCGTGCGCGAGGAGGCCGAGGAGTTCCCGGCCGTGCTCGGCGAGCTGAGCGAGCGCGAGCAGGAGGAGCTCGGCCGCTGGATGCTGCGCGCGATCGAGCTCGCGCCGAGCCATCCGCACCCGACGCTGACCGGCTCCCCGGTCGGCCAGGCGGTGCTCGGGCCCTTCGCGTCGCTCTACGACTGGGCCAGGGACCTGCTTCACCGGGCCCGCCAGGACATGCAAGACCACTGATTGGAACGGGCGGCACACGCATCAGGAGGTGCGGCAATGGCGCACGAAGACTATGAATCGTACGGGGCGTACGAGGCCGAGGTGCGCGCGGCGAGCGCCGGACGCCAGATGGCCCGGCTGCTGGCGACGCTGATCGGTGCCGCCGCGATCGTCGTGGGCGCGTTCCTCGACTGGCGGCCGGACCTCACCGGCGACAAGCTGACCGTCAAGGCCCTGGTCCAGCCGGACTTCGCGGCCGAATCAGACCTGGTGCGCACGGTCGGCGGACTCACGATCCTGATCGGGCTGGTCGCGCTGATCGGCCTGGCCGACCGCACCGGCTGGCTCACCCGGCTGGCCGGCGCCGCGGCCGTCGTCGTCTTCGTGATGTACGCGGTGCAGGCCTACCGCTACCTCGGGCACGACTTCGGCACGGCCGTGCACGACGTGCGGTTCGGAGCCTGGCTGCTGCTCATCGGCGGCGTGGCGCTGCTGATCGGCGGCTTCCTCGGCGCGCGCACGGTGGTCGTCCCCGCCGCCGTCGAGGAGCCGAACGTCCGTCATTCGTCTATCGGAAACGAGCGGTGATCATGAGACGTACCAGTTTCGTCGGGGCCCTCGCGGCCGTCGCGGTGGGCGCGGTGCTGGCCTTCGCGGTGCACGCCACCCCGCAATGGATCAACCTGCAGCAGGCCGGGCTCATCGTGCTGCTCGGCGGCGTCGCCGACCTCATCGTGCGCACGGCGGTCGCGGACAGCCCGCTGCTGGCCAAGCCCGCCGCGGACGTCGCGGCCGTGGTCGAACCGCTGGGCGAGCCGGTGCTGGACGCGGCCGGCAACCCGGTGAGCCTGCCCCCGACCGCCCCCGGCGAGGAGTGGGTGGCGGTCGAGCCGCTGCCGCAGAGCCCGCAGGTCCCGCTGGATCCGCCGCCGTCCCAGGCCGCCCCGCAGGTGGTCGTGGCGCCGTCGTCGAACGACCGCGCCGTCTACGAGCGGGCCGTCCGGGCCGCCGAGGGCGGCACGCAGGACATCCCGGAGTCCGAGGTCGCGGTGACGACGATCACCGGACGCCCCGTCCACCCGCGCACCCGCCGCACGTTCCGGCGGCGCTCCCGCTAGCCGGCGGATGCCGGGCGCAACACGCGGGACCCCTTGTCCGCGAACGCGTTCGGCACCACGGTCCAGGCCGGTGGAAGCACGTCCAGAGACCATCGAAACCCGGTGCTGCCGGGCTCGCACCCCGACCCGTCCATCCTGCGGGTTGGGGTGCGAGTTCTTCCTGACGGCCTCGACGTTCGAGTGCTACCCGGGAGTCCTGCATTGCTTCGCGAAGACCGGGGAGCAGCAAAGCTGCGCCACGCAACCGCAGCCGGACAACCGTCGCAGTGGGCTCTGTGAACCGGCTCGGCGGAGGCGGTGAGCAGTAGCCGAATGCGCGAGCCGACACTCCGCTCACTTGCCTTCGACCCGCAAACCGCGGCTACCGGCCAGGCAGGACGGCGGCCGCGGGGCGCTCGGCCGCGAGGCGGTAGCCGCGCTTCGGGACGGTCACGACGAGCCCGGCGTGCTCGCCGAGTGCGGCGCGCAGACGGGCGACGGTGACCTCGACGATGTGGTCCGCGCCGCGCCGTCCCCACACCCGGCGCAGCAGCTCGCTGCGTGAGATGACGCGGCCCGGACTGCGCGCCAGTTCGTGCAGCACGGCCGCGGGCTGAGCGGGCAGCGTGATGACGTCGCCGCGGATGCCGACCGCGTTGCCCTGCAGGACGACGTCGCCCAATGCCGTGTGGATCGTCTGCCGCAGCCTGCTCGGCAGTTCGTCCGTCAGCACCCGGACCAGCGAGCCGAGGCGGCCGCGCTCGGGCCAGAGCGCCGGTAGTTTCTGCGAGAGGAACGGCTGCGCGCACAACTCGCCTACGCACGCCGCCAGTACCGGCTCGGTGAACGCCTCGCGTAGCCGCGCACCCTCGCCGATTGCGTCCGCGGCCTCGAGAAGCGCCGTTGCGCCGGGCGCCGAGGTGAAGGCGACGGCGTGCACCTCGCGTCGGGCGATCGCGTGCACGAGCCGGTCCACGGCGGCTGGGTCGGGGGACGGGCCCCAGCGGTAGACCGGCACGTCGATCACCTCGGCGCCGCCCTCGCGCAGGGCCTCGACGAAGGCCGCGTCGTAGTTGGCGTGCCGCTGGACCGCGATCCGGGTGCCCCGCACTGAGCGCGCCGTGAGCCAGTTGAGGATCTCGCGGCTTTCCTCGGTCGGCGACGCGAAGCTCTCGCTCAGCCCGCTCGCGCGCACGGCGCCGGTCGCCTTCGGTCCGCGCGTGAGCACCGAGGCGAACCGGCACCGCGCGGTCAGTGCCTCCTCGAGGCCCCAGCCCTCTGCCGCGTTCATCCAGCCGCGCCAGCCGATCCCCGTCGTGGCCACGACGTAGTCGAGCCGGCCGCTCACGCACGCCTTCGTCGCCTCGTACAGCGGGGTCTCGTCGTCGAATTGCTCGATGCGCAGCGTGGGAGCCGACACCACGCGTGCGCCACGCCGTTCGAGCAGCATCGTCAGCTCTTCGCGGCGCCGGTCGGCGGTGATGCCGACGACGCACCCGGCGAGCGGCACGGAGCCGTAGGGGTCCGCGAACGCGACATCGGCCGGGGTGTGCATGCGGAGATCATGGTCAACGAGCGTTTCCGCGACGTTTCCCCGATGCGACCGGACCATCAAATACCGCCCAGAAAAACGCCTCACATCCGGCCGCCGCCGCGGGAGAGTGCCGTGTTCCGTACGCGCAACCCGGCGGAGACGGTCGGGAAACCGCCCTCGGGAACCGTCGGATACAGCGAGGTCACCGCCCCCACGAAACGATCCGGAGAGTCCCCGATGTCACGTTGGATCACCGACTGGAACCCCGAGGACGAGACGTTCTGGCAGGAAAGAGGCCGACGTGTCGCCCTGCGCAACATGATCACGTCGATCGCCTGCGAGCACATCGGCTTCTCGGTGTGGAGCCTGTGGTCGGTCCTGGTGCTCTTCCTCGGCCCGGCCTACCACGTCGACGCCGCCGGCAAGTTCACCCTCACCGCGATCCCCACCTTCGTCGGCGCCGTGCTGCGGCTGCCGTACAGCTACGCGGTCGTGCGCTTCGGCGGCCGCAACTGGACGATCGTCAGTGCGCTGCTGCTGCTCATCCCGACGATCTCGGCCACGTTCCTGGTCCACCCGGGCGTCTCCTACTCGACGCTCGTCGTGCTGGCCGCGCTCGCCGGCTTCGGCGGCGGCAACTTCGCCTCCGCGATGACGAACATCAACGCGTACTACCCGCAGCGGCTCAAGGGCTGGGCGCTCGGTCTGAACGCGGGCGGCGGCAACATCGGCGTCGCGGTCGTGCAGCTCGTCGGCCTGCTCGTGCTGGCCACGGCCGGCAAGGGTCACCCGGCCGTGATGACCGGCGTCTACATCCCGCTGGTCGTCATCGTCGCCGCGACCGCCGCGCTGAGCATGGACAACCTCGCCGTCCAGCGCGACAAGGGCGCGCTGGCGCTCGCGGCCCGGCAGCCGCAGACCTGGTCCATCTCGCTGCTCTACATCGGCACCTTCGGCTCGTTCATCGGCTTCGGCTTCGCGTTCGGCCAGGTGCTGCAGGTGCAGTTCGCGCACTCGTACCCGACGCCGCTCAAGGCCGCCTACATCACCTTCCTCGGCCCGCTGATCGGCTCGCTCGTGCGCCCGATCGGCGGTCGGCTCGCCGACCGCTTCGGCGGCGGCCCGGTCAGCTTCGCCACCTTCGTGCTGATGGCCGGTGGCGCGGCCGTCGTGCTGATCGCCTCCTCGGCGAAGTCGCTCGGCCTGTTCGTCGCCGGCTTCGTGCTGCTGTTCGCCTTCAGCGGCATCGGCAACGGCTCGGTCTACAAGCTCATCCCCGTCGCCTTCCGCGAGCGCCCCGACGGCGAGCGCATCTCCGGCGCGGTGATCGGCATCGCCGGAGCGATCGGCGCCCTCGGCGGGGTGCTCGTCAACATCGCGTTCCGCGAGTCCTTCCTGACCACCAAGAACGGCGACGCGGCCTACATCGCGTTCATCGCGTACTACGTGCTCTGCTCCGCGCTCACCTGGGCCGTGTACCTGCGCAAGGCCCGTTCGGCCGCCGCCGCGGCCGCGGCCGACGAGTCGACCGTGGCGCCCGCCGTCGAGGCGGCCGCGGAGGCGGTGTGACGACGTAGACAGGCCGCTCGACCGGCGCCGCGCGTGGTGTGGTTTCTCGACACAGCGCGCGGCGCCGCTGTGTCCACGCACTCCATCGACCGCCGCGCGGCCGCGGACCTACCGTCTGCCGGAATCCTCGTACCCACCTCAATGGAGAGGGCAGCGGTTATGGTCTCCAGATCCCCTTCGATCCGCGCGATGACGGCGGTCGGCGCCGTCCTGGCCGTGCTGTTCGCACTGGTCTACGTGCTGACCGGCGCGAGCACCGCGCTCGCGAACAGCTCGACGCTCACCCAGGTCTCGTCCTTCGGCTCGAACCCCGGCAACATCCAGATGTACGACTACGTGCCCACCTCGGCGGGTTCGGGCGCGCCGCTCGTCGTCGCGCTGCACGGCTGCACGCAGCAGGCCACGGACTACTACAACGACTCCGGCTGGCCCAAATACGCCGACGAATGGGGCTTCGACGTCGTATTCCCGAACCAGACCTCGAGCAACAACAGCGAGGACTGCTTCGACTGGTACACCCCGTCGGACGACTCGCGCGGCCAGGGGGAGGCCGCCTCGATCATCTCCATGGTCGACTACATGGAGGCGCACTATTCGATCGATCCGAAGCGCGTCTACGTCACCGGCCTGTCCGCGGGCGGCGGGATGACCGCCGACCTGCTGGCCGACTACCCGGACGTCTTCGCCTCCGGTTCGATCGACTCCGGACTGCCCGCACAGTGCGCCACGAGCCAGACCCAGGCGTACACCTGCATGGACAGCACGGTCAGCAACACGGTCGCGCAGTGGGCCGCGCTCGCGAAGAACTCGGACTCCGGATACACGGGCACGTGGCCGACCGTGCAGATCTGGCAGGGCACGTCCGATTACACCGTCAGCACGGCGAACTCGACCGAGCTGATGGACCAGTGGACCGGCGTGCAGGGGGTGAGCCAGACGGCCTCCTCGACCGAGTCGCTGACCGGCGGGACCACCGAGAAGGATTACGACAACAGCGCCGGCCGGCCGGTCGTCGAGACCTTCGCGATCTCCGGCATGGGCCACGGCCTCGCCGTGAACCCGGGCTCGGGTGCCGATCAGTGCGGGGCGACCGGCGCGTACTTCCTGAGCTACATCTGCTCGACGTACTACGCCGCGACGTTCTGGGGCCTGAACACGTCGTCGACCGCGACGGCCTCGTCGTCGCCTTCGACGTCCGCGTCCGCCACCTCGACCGCGACCGCCTCGGCGTCCGCGTCCGCCAGTAGCTCCAGCAGCTATACGACGAGCTGCTACACCGCCGACAACTACACACAGACCGTCGACGGCCGCGCGTACCAGTCCGGCGGCTACACCTTCGCCGACGGCTCCAACGACGCGATGGGCCTGTGGAACCTGTACGTGACCACGAGCCTCGAAGAGACGTCGCCGGGTTACTACGTGGTGGTCGCCACCTGCCCGTAGCACGCCTTTGTGTGGCGAGGCCCCATGCCCGAGGCCGCCGGACCGGCCTAGCGTTTCGCGCCATCACCCTCAGTGCCCGAAGAAGAGAGACAGTGCAATGGCGCGCTTCAACACTCAAAGATGGACCGGCCTGGCGGCGGCCCTGCTGATGTGCGGCACGGCCGCGGCGTGTGCGAACGCCGCGGCCAGTGCCGGCGGCAGTGGCGGGGCGGGCGTCGGCAGCGGATCCGGCGGCACGGTAACGATCGGCGAGTCGACCACGCTCAGCGGCTCGATCGCCTCGCTCGGCCAGACCGGGCTGCAGGGCGTGCAACTGGCCGCAGCCGACATCGATGCCAAGGGCGGCCTGCTCGGCAAGCAGATCAAGGTGGTCAGCGCGGACGACGCGGCGACCCCGGCCACCGGAGTCTCGAACGTGCGCACCATGCTCGACGCCGACCACGCCGTCGCGATCTTCGGCCCGGTGGCAAGCTCCGTCGCCTCGGCAGAGGAGCAGGTCACCAACGCGCAGCGGATCCCGATCTTCATGCACACCTCGAACGACATCGGGCTGACCACGACCACGTACAGCAAGTACGTCTTCCAGGACGTGCCGAACACCGTGATGGAGCCGCGCGCCGCCGCCGACTACCTGGCCACGCAGCTGCACGGCAAGAACGTGTCCATCGCGACCTTCGCGCCGAACTACTCCTTCGGCCAGGACACCGTCGCCGGGTTCGTCCAGGCGCTCAAGGCCGAGAACGTGCACTACACGCTCGTGAAGCAGGAGTTCCCGCCGCTGGGGGCGACCGACATCAGCTCGTACCTCGCGGCCATCGAGTCGGCCCAGCCGGACTACGTCTTCAACGCGCAGTTCGGCGGCGACCTCGTCGCGTTCACCAAGCAGGCGGAGAGCTACGGCCTGTTCGCGAAGACGAAGGTCATAGCGATGTACGACTACTCCGTCCTCCAATCGCTCGGCTCCGCGGCCCCGACCGGCGCGATCGGATTCGACCGCGCCCCGTACTGGACGGATGAGAACTCGACGATGAGCGCGTTCGTCAGCGAGTTCCGCGCCAAGTACGGCGACGCGCCGAGCGAGTGGGCGATCCTCGGCTACGCGGCCGTGCAGCAGTGGGCCTGGGGCGTCCAGCACGCGAACTCCTTCTCCGGCGACGCCGTCTCCGCCGCGCTCTCCGGCGCCACCCCGCCCACGATCCTCGGTAGCCGGCAGATCCGCGCGTGCGACCACCAGACGGAGCTGCCCGAGTACGTCGGCACCGTCTCCGCGCAGGCCGCTTCGTCGAGCGACTCGACCCACCTGTGGGACACGCCCGCGTTCGAGGCGCAGTTCGACCAGATCGACTACAGCTGCGCCCAGATGACGGCGCTGCAGAAGTAGCGGGTCCGACCATGAACACCTTCGTCACCGAAACCGTTAGTATCCTGACGAACGCCGCCATGCTGTTCGTCGTCGCGGCCGGGCTCACGCTCGTCTTCGGCGCGCTGCGGCTGATCAACATGGCGCACGGCAGCCTCTTCATGGTCGGCGCGCTGACCGTCGCGTCCCTCGCCTCCGGTCTGACCGGGGGCTGGGGGTTCGCGGTCGCGCTGATCGCCGCCGTCGGGCTGTGCGCGGCCCTGGGTGCGGGCATTGAGATCAGTATCCTGCGCCGCCTGCACGACCGCGAACCGCTCGCCCAGCTGCTCGCCACGTTCGCCCTCGTCCTCGTCGCCGCCGACCTCGCGCAGCGCGTGTGGGGCACCTCGGACCGGACCGTGGCCACGCCGGTCGCCGGAAGGTTCGGCGTGGGCGGCGCCGTCGTCCCGGAGTACGACCTCGTCGTCATCGGCATCGCGGCCGCCGTCGCCCTCGGCCTGTGGCTGCTGCTCACCCGCACCGCCACCGGCTGGCGGGTCCGCGCGGCCGTGGAGGACCCGGAGACCCTGTCCGTCGGCGGCACGAACCTCGCCCTCCTGCGCACCAGCGTCTTCGCGCTCGGCGCGGGGCTGGCCGGGCTCGCCGGAGCCGCGATCGCACCGCTCGAATCCGTCGGCCCGGGCCTCGACACGCAGATCATCGTCGCGGCGTTCATCGTCACCGTCGTCGGCGGCCTCGGCTCGGTCGTCGGCGCGGCGCTCGGCGCGGTGGTCATCGCCACCGTCGAGGGCCTGGGCACGCTCTGGGTCCCGAGCTACGCCTCCAGCGCCGGCTACCTCGTGATGATCCTCGTGCTGGCCGTGCGGCCCTGGGGCCTGTTCGGCACCCCGGACAGATAGCAGACGGACAGATAGCAGACGGACAGCGGATCGCCCGCGCACAGCCCGCGCACGCAAGACCGCGCCCGGAAAGACAGGAACCTGACGGAAGCCCCCATGACAGTCCTCGAAGAGAAGATCCCCCCGGCCGCGGCCCGGCCCGCGCCGCGCCCGGCCGCCCGCGTCCTGCCGCTGCTCGCGGGCGCCGCGGTCCTCGCGCTGCTGGCCGCCGCGCCCTACCTCGTCACCGTCTCCGCCATCCTCAGCCTCGAGCAGGTCGCCGCGTTCGCCGTCTTCGCCGTCGCCGCGAACCTGCTCATCGGCCAGGCCGGCCTGGTCTCCTTCGGGCAGGGGGTGTTCTTCGGCCTCGGCGCCTACACCGTCACCCTCGGCTGGGAGCACGCGGGCCTGAGCTTCTGGGAGGGCTTCGCGCTCGCCCCGGTGCTCGGCGCCGCCGCCGCGGCGCTGATCGGCCTCGTCGCACTGCGCGCCCGCACCCTCTACTTCGCCCTGATCACGCTGGCGTTCTCGCAGCTGTTCTACCAGCTCGTCGAGCAGAACACCGGTTTCACCGGCGGCGCGAACGGCGTGTTCGCACCCGTCGTCCCGGCCTGGATGGAAAGCCCCGTGGACGGCTATCTGACGCTGCTCGGCATCGCCGTCGCCGCGCTGCTGGTGTTGTGGTGGCTCTACCGATCCGATTTCGGCCTGCTCCTGCGTGCCTCCCGCGAGAACCGAGCCCGGGTCCAGGCCCTCGGCACGAGCGTCTACCGCCTGCACCTGCTCGCGTTCACCGTCTCCGGCGCCTTCTGCTCGCTGGCCGGGGCGATGTTCGTGGTCTACAACCAGGGCTCGAACGCGGAGCTCTTCGACTGGACGACCTCGGGCCAGGCCGTGCTGATGAGCGTGATCGGCGGCATGTACACGTTCGCGGGCCCGATCGTCGGCGCGTTCGTCTACCAGTTCGGGCACGACTGGCTGGTGCGCTACGTCTCCGACTGGCAGCTCGTGCTCGGCGGAGTGCTGCTGCTCGTCGTGATCCTGCGCCCCGACGGCCTGGCCGGAGCCATCCGCCGCCCCGGCCGTCTCAGCCTCTCCAGCCGTCTCAACCTCCCGAGCCGACCGCGAGGCCGCAGGTGACCGCTCTCCTCACCATCAGGGGCCTGACCCGCGACTTCGGCGGCTTCCGCGCCGTGGACGGCGTGGACCTGGACGTGGCCCAAGGCGCGATCCACTCCGTGATCGGCCCCAACGGCGCCGGCAAGAGCACCCTGTTCTCGCTGATCACCGGCGAACGCAGGCCGAGCGCCGGCACGGTCCGCTTCGCCGGCCGCGACCTGACCGGCCGCGCCCCGCACGCCGTCACCCGCGCCGGCCTCGCCAAGGCCTTCCAGACCACCAGCATCTTCCCCCGCCTCACGGTCGGCGAGTCCGTCTGCGCCGCCCTACTGGCCCGCAACACCCAATTCAAGCTCCTACGCTCGCGCAGCAAGGCCGGCATCCGCGCCGAAGCGGAGACGATCTGCGGCTCCCTGGGCTTGGCCGACCACATCCACCTGCCCGGCTCCGTCCTCTCCCACGGCGACCAGCGCGCCCTGGAGGTCGCCCTGGCCCTCGCCACCGCCCCCCGCCTGCTGCTGCTCGACGAGCCGACGGCCGGCATGTCCCCGTTCGAGACGAAGCGCGTCGTCGACCAGATCACCGGCCTCGCCCGCGAACGCGGCCTGACCGTGCTGTTCTCCGAGCACGACCTCGACACCGTCTTCTCGATCTCCGACGAGGTCACGGTGATGCACCAGGGCCGCGTACTGGCCCACGGACCGGCAGCCGAGGTACGCGCGAACGACGAAGTGATGGCCGTCTACCTCGGAAGCGAGCCGTGACCCATGACCACCGAAGCGAAGAGATCCGTGCCGCACACGACGGCGGCGGCGACGATGCTCGAACTCACCGGCATCGACACGTACTACGGCGCCAGCCACGTCCTCCAAGGCCTATCCCTGAAGGTCGGCGCGGGCGAAGCGGTAGCCCTCCTGGGCCGCAACGGCGCCGGCAAGACCACCACGATGCGCAGCGTTCTCGGCCTCACCCCGCCCAAGCGCGGCAGCATCCTGATGGACGGCACCGAGATCGCCCGCGCCAAGACCCACAGGATCGCGCGCCAGGGTGTGGCGTTCGTAGCCAGCGGCCGCCGCGTCTTCGGCGGCCTCACCGTGGCCCAGAACCTGGAACTGGCCGCCCGCACCCTCGGCAAACGCGCCGCCGACGGCCGTACCCTGGAGGAGGTCCTCACCGTCTTCCCCAAGCTCCGTGAACTGGCCGGCCGCCGCGCGGGCTTCCTCTCCGGCGGCGAGCAGCAGATGCTCAAGCTGGCCAGAGCCCTGCTGGGCAATCCCCGCCTGCTGCTCCTGGACGAGCCCACCGAGGGCCTGTCCCCGGCCGTGGTCTCCGACCTCGGCCGCTGGCTGGACCGCCTGCGCGAGCAGGGCCTGAGCATCCTGCTCACCGAGCAGAACGCCCTGTTCGCCCTGGCTCACGTGGACCGCGGGTACGTCATGCTCAAGGGCCGCATCACCCACGAGGCGAGCGCAGAAGAACTCCGCTCCAGCGAGGAGGTGCGCGCAGCCCTCGGCGTCGGCTGACGGCGCTCGACCGGCACACCTGCCGCTGCCCCGCTCGCTTTCCCAGAGCCGTGAGTATGAGCACTGTTTTGTCGGAAGGGACTCCGGCATCTCGCGTCCACGGGGTTCGGGGCCGCGGGAGGGTGCTGATCCGGGGTGCGCACGACTTCACGAGAGTTGCAATTGCGGACCGGGTGCGGGCTTCGCGACGTGCGGTGGATGCGGGTGCGGCGGGAACGTCTGCCGAGAAGATCGTCGTGGATTTCGCGTCCCGGGCCCGCCGGGCTTCCCACCATTGAATTTCGTCCCTTGGCGCTGCTCGCGATCTCGCCCGCCCGCCCCGGTCCCGCGGATTCGCCGGGACTGCCCTGGCGACTCGGTGACCCGTGACCTGATCAAATGCTTCAATGGTCTGGTTCACTGTCTCGTGAGGACGGACGATGCAACTGACCTCCACTCAGGCGTTCCACCATCGCTGGTCTGCCGCCATGGCCGCGGGGGATGTCTACGCGCTGCGCGCGCTCTATCAGCCCGGTTCCTCGGTTCAGCTGTCCTTGGGCACCGGATTGGTGCTGATGGGCGCGGAGTCGATCGCGGCGGGGTACGCCGAGACGTTCGGCGTGGTCGGCGGGGTCGTCACCGCCGGCGTCGAGCGCTTCATCGACCTCGGGTTCGCCTACGTCGCCGAGTCGTGGCAGTCCAGCGGATACGCGTCGACGCTGTCGTACGACGTGTTCGTGCTGGAGGGCGGGCTCGCGCGGTACCACGTCAGCGGCTCGGTCGCGCCGCGTACGCCCGCCGCGCTGCCCGCCGAGTCCGCCGCGCCCGGGCAGTACTTCTACCGGCAGGTCTGGGACGCCACCAACGCGCGCGACCTGGCGGCCCTCGCGCAGCTCTACGCGCCCGACGCCGTGCGCGCGTCGGCCGGCGTCGTCCAGCGCGGCAGCCTGGCGATACTGCAGAGCGAGCAGCAGACCTGGGCGCAGGGCGGCGGGCAGCGGATCAGCAGCCTCTCGACCTTCGTGGAGGGGCCCAACATCCTCGCGGCGGAAGGCGTCATCGAAGCCGTCCTCATGGACACGACGTTCAGCCTCGAGATCTACGACGTGTGGCTGATGCGCGGCGGCCAGGGCGTGCTGAACATCAGCGGGCTGATCAATCCGCGCCCGGAGGAGCTGAACCGGCTGATGCAGCGGGTGGCCTCGAGCCGGCGGCGTGCCGAGCGCCCGGAGGCGTACGGGCCGAACCAGCTGGAGAGCCGCCCCTACAGCGGGCTGGAGGGCGGCGGTTCCCGCAACCGGCTGGAGGGCGGCTCCTATCAGCGGTGACCGGCCGGCCGGCGCCGACCGTAGCCGACATGTCCGAAAGATTCGCCTGAACCCGATCTGCCTGATGTCCGTGCTGCCGGGCATCAGGGATGTCGAGCACCGCCCGGGCACGGTGTGACGCGCCCGGGCGCCTCGGAAATCCCGGCGCCGACGACAACGCCGCCACGCTCAACCTGCCCGGCTGACCCGGCCGAACCCCGGCCCCCCGCGGCCGCAGCCGTCGTGCACACGATTGCAGGGGGCCGGCCCGACTCGCCGTGCTGTGCCTCCGGCCGCTGATTGACAGCCATCGGCACGGTTATTAGCGTCGAAAGCAATCGATTGCAGAACCGGGCGGCACGTACGAGGCACGGAGGGCTGGGATGGCGGTCGGGTGGATCGGCACCGGGCGCATGGGCGCCGCGATGGCCCGCAGGCTCGCGCAGGGCGGCACGGAGCTCGTCGTGTGGAACCGGACGCGGGGCAAGGCGGAGGCGCTGCGCGAGGCCGGGAACGTGACCGTCGCCGACCGGATCGCCGATCTGGCCGGATGCGAGGTCGTGTTCACCACGGTCGCGGGTTCGGCGGACCTCGAGGAGGTCGTCGGCGGGCCCGACGGGCTGCTCTCCCGCGGCGATCTGGCGCCCGGCGTGATCGTGGACGCCTCGACCGTCTCCGAGGAGGCCTCGGCCGCCGTGCGCGAGGCGGCGGCGGCGCGCGGCACGGCGTTCCTCGCGGCGCCGGTCAGCGGCAACGCGAAGGTGGTCGCGGTCGGCCGGCTCGGATTCGTCGTCTCAGGGCCCGAGGACGCGTTTCGGCGGGTCGAGCCGCTGCTCGCGCTGATCGCCGGATCGGTCACGTACGTCGGCGAGGGCGAGTCGGCGCGGCTGGTCAAGATCTGCCACAACCTCTTCCTCGGTGTCGTCACGCAGTCGCTCGCCGAACTGCTCGTGCTCGCCGAGAAGGGCGGCGTTCCGCGCGCCGCGATGCTCGACTTCCTGAACCACAGCGTCCTGGGCTCGACCTTCACCAGGTACAAGACCCCGGCGCTCGTGAAGCTGGACTACACGCCGACCTTCACGCCGGTCCTGCTGCGCAAGGACTTCGACCTCGGGCTCGACGCCGCGCACGGGCTCGACGTGCCGATGCCGGTCGCCGCGCTCGTGCAGCAACTCGTCCAGGGCGCGATCGCCAACGGGCGCGGCGCCGAGGACTTCGCCGTCCTGCTCGACCGGCAGGCGGCGAGCGCCGGGCTGGTGCTCAAGCCGGAAGACGCGGAGCTCGACGACGGTCTGAGGTAAAGGCCGACCCGCCGAGCACGGAGTCGATGACAAGGAGGTCATCAGTATGCCGTCCCCCGCCCTCGTTCCCGCACCCGGCAGCACGGCCGTGGACTTCGAGGAACGCGTCGACTTCGCCCGGCTGCGCGCCTACCGGCTCGCCCGCGCCCGGCGGGCGCTGGAGCGCTCCGAGCTCGGCGCGCTGCTCGTCTTCGACGTCAACGACATCCGGTATCTGACCTCGACGATGATCGGCGAGTGGGCGCGCGACAAGATGGCCCGCTACGCGCTGCTCGCCCGCGGCGCCGAGCCGGTCGTCTGGGACTTCGGCTCAGCCGCGCGGCACCACCAGTTGTACGCGCCGTGGCTGCGGCCGGAGAACTCGCGCGCCGGGATGCTCGGCCTGCGCGGCTCCGTCGCCCCCGAGGCAGGGCTCTTCGACCGCGCCGCCCAGGAGATCAAGGGGCTGCTGGAGGACGCGGGCGTGGCCGACCTGCCGCTCGGGGTCGACGTCGCCGAACCGCCGATGCTCTTCGCGCTGCAGAAGCACGGCATCCAGGTCAGGGACGGCCAGCAGGTGATGCTCGACGCGCGCGAGATCAAGTCCGGGGACGAGATCACGCTGCTGTCCACGGCCGCCGCGATGGTCGACGGCACCTATCAGACCATTGTCGAGGCGCTCAAGCCGGGCATCCGGGAGAACGAGGTCGTCGCGCTCGCCAACAAGCGGCTCTACGAGCTCGGCTCGGACGACGTCGAGGCGATCAACGCCGTCTCCGGGGAGCGCTGCAGCCCGCATCCGCACAACTTCACCGACCGGATCATCCGGCCCGGCGACCAGGTGTACTTCGACATCATCCAGTCCTTCAACGGCTACCGGACCTGCTACTACCGCACCTTCGCCGTCGGCCGCTCGACCCCGGCGCAGCGCGACGCCTACCTGCGCGCCCGCGAGTGGATCGACGCCGCGATCGCGGCCGTGAAACCGGGCGTCGGCACGGACGAGATCGCCCGGCTCTGGCCGAAGGCGCCGGAGTTCGGCTTCGCCGACGAGATGGCCGCCTTCGGCCTGCAGTTCGGCCACGGCCTCGGGCTCGCCCTGCACGAGCGACCCATCATCAGCAGGCTGAACTCGCTGGAGCACCCGGTGGAACTCAAGGCCGGAATGGTCTTCGCGCTGGAGACGTACTGCCCGGCCGCGGACGGCTACTCGGCAGCCCGGATCGAGGAAGAGGTCGTACTCACCGAGGACGGACCGCGCGTCATCACCCTCTTCCCGGCGGAAGAGCTCTTCGTGGCTAATCGGTACTAACATGAATAATATGACTAGCGACGGCGCTCTCAAGCTCGCTCCCACCCGGCTGCTGATCGGCGGCGAACGCCGGGACTCCTCCGACGGCGCCCTGATGGACGTCTACGATCCGGCGACGGGGAGTGTCTTCACCCACGTGGCGGACGGCAGCGTCGAGGACGGCCTGAGCGCGGTCGAGGCGGCCGCCGCGGCGGGACCGGGGTGGGCCGCGACCCCGCCGCGGCAGCGCGCCGAGGTGCTGCGCCGCGCCTTCGAGCTGATGACCGAGCACGCGGAGGAACTGGCGCACCTGATGGTGCTGGAGAACGGCAAGGCCCTGCGCGACGCGCGCAGCGAGGCCGCGTACGCCGCCGAGTTCTTCCGCTGGTACGCCGAGGAGGCCGTGCGCGGCTTCGGCGAGCTCGGCACCGCCCCGTCCGGCGCGAACCGGATCCTCGTGATGCGTCAGCCGGTCGGCGTATGCGTGCTGGTCACGCCGTGGAACTTTCCGGCCGCCATGGCGACGCGCAAGATCGGCCCGGCGCTGGCCGCCGGCTGCTCGGTGGTGCTCAAGCCCGCCAGCGACACGCCGCTGACCGCCCTCGCGATCGGCGCGCTGCTCGAGGAGGCGGGGGCGCCCGCGGGCGTGGTCAACGTCGTCCCCTCCCGCAAGTCCGGGCCGGTCGTCTCCGCGATGCTGCACGACCCGCGCGTGCGCAAGCTGTCGTTCACCGGCAGCACCGAGGTCGGGCGCACTCTGCTGCACGAGGCCGCCGACACCATCGTCAACACGTCGATGGAGCTCGGCGGCAACGCCCCGTTCCTCGTGCTCGACGACGCCGACGTCCCCGCGGCGGTCGAGGGCGCGATGCTCGCCAAGATGCGCAACGGCGGCGAGGCGTGCACGGCCGCCAACCGCTTCTACGTGCACCGGCGCGTCGCCGACGAGTTCTCCCGCGGGCTGGCCGATGCGATGGGCCACCTCGTCGTCGGGCCGGGCAGCGACCCGGCCACCGAGCTCGGCCCGCTGGTCAACCCGGCCGCCGTGGAGAAGGTCGAGCAGCTGGTCGCGGGCGCCCTCGACGACGGCGCACGCGCGCTGCTCGGCGCCACCCGCCCGGAGCGGACCGGCTGGTACTACGACCCGACGGTGCTGACGAACGTGGAGAGGACCAACCCGATCCTCGGCGAGGAGGTCTTCGGGCCGGTCGCCCCCATCGTCGTGTTCGACGACGACGAGGAGGCGATCGCGGCCGCGAACGACACCGAGTTCGGACTGGTCTCCTACCTCTACACCGGCGACCTCGCGCGCGGCCTGCGCGTCGCCGAGGCGCTGGAGGCCGGGATGATCGGCCTGAACCGGGGCCTGGTCAGCGACCCGGCCGCGCCCTTCGGCGGCGTGAAGCAGAGCGGCATCGGCCGCGAGGGCGGGCACGAGGGAATGCTCGAATACCTGGAGTCGAAGTACATCGCCGTGCAGTGGTGACGATGGCCGGACTCAGGCCTTCGCGCCGGTGAGCAGCCGCTCGCGGTCGAACAGCTTCGCGACGAACCTGCCCGCCGCGACGTCGACCGCGAGCAGCGCCAGGCCGAGGACGAGCGCGAGCCTGAGCGAAGGCGTGATGACGCCGAAGCCCATCAGCGCGGTCACGGCCAGCGGCGGCAGGCTCACCAGTGTGCTGAGCTGCTGCGCGACGCGGACATCGCTCGCCCGGGTCGAGATCGCGATCCCGGCCCAGATCGACCAGCCGGCGAGCAGCGGCGTGAACAGCACCTGCGCCAGGATCCGGCCGGCCTGGAAGATGTCGTCGGAGACGTTCGGGTGCGCGAACAGCCCGGCGCAGGCGAGGAAGACCCCGTACATGACATAGGAGATCACGAGCGTCGGCAGGAAGGCGGCCAGCGCCTTGCCGAGCAGCAGTTCCTCGCGCGTGAGCGGCGTGGTCAGCACCGGTTCGAGCGTGCCCTGCTCGCGCTCGCCGACGATCGTGTACGACGCGACGACCGCGGGCACCAGCGCCGGGATCAGGGTGAGGTAGAGCACCGAGACGCCGATCGCCGCGTCGAGCTTCTGCGAGGCCACGTCGGCGGGCAGCGAGAAGATCGTCACGATCGGCGCGATCATGAACAGGATCGGCATGATCGCCATGGTGGTCGCGATGAACCGGTTGCGCCGGTAGTCGCGGATCTCCTTGCCGATGACGGCTCGGATGCGGGTCGTGCTCAGGCTGGTGATCATCGCTGCTCGGCCTCCACGTCCGTGTCGATCATCTGGAGGTAGACGTCCTCGAGGGAGTGCCGGGTCGGGGTGAGCGCCAGCAGGTCCGCTCCGGCCGCCAGCACGGCGCGCGCGGCGGCGGGGGCGGCGATGTCCGGGTCGGTCACCGACAGCACGTAGACGCCGTCCTCGTTCCGGCGCCAGCTCTCGGAGCCGGGCAGGCCGGCCAGCACCCGGTCGGGATCGGCGAGCGGCTGCCGGGTGCGCACCTCGATGCTCTTGGCGAACAGCTGGTCACGCAGCTCGTCCGGCCGCCCGATCATCCGCAGCGTGGTGTTCATGATGCCCACGCGGTCGCACAGCCGCTCGGCCTCGGCGAGCCGGTGCGTGGTCAGGAAGATGGTCACCCCGCGCCTGCGCAGCCCGTCGATCAGCTCGTGCACCTCGCGGGCCGCGACCGGGTCCAGGCCGGAGGTGGGCTCGTCGAGGAAGAGCACCTGCGGGTCGGTCAGCAGCGCGCGGGCCAGCCCGACCCGCTGCTTCAGGCCCTTCGAGAGCGAGCGGCACAGGTCGTCCGCGCGGTGCTCCAGGCCGACGGCCTTGAGCGCGCGGGCGATCCGCTCGCGCCGGTCGGTCAGGTCGTACAGGCCGGCGAAGTAGGTCAGGTTCTCCGCGACGCTCAGGCGCAGGTAGAGGCCGGGGGACTCCGGCATGACGGCGATCCTGCCGCGGATCGCCACGCCGTTGGCCGCGGTCAGCGGCAGCCCGGCGACGCTCGCCGTGCCCGAGCTCGGCGCGATGAGGGTGCCGAGGGTGCGCACGGTCGTGGTCTTGCCGGCGCCGTTCGGCCCGAGAAACCCGAAGACCTCGCCGTAGTCGACGGCGAAGGAGACCTCGGAGAACGCCGTGCGTTCCCCGAAGCGCTTGGTGAGGCGGTCGACGACCAGCGCCGGCCCCGCGGATGACTGCGTGTTCACGCTTAAAGTGATATCACTTTGCTATAGGTCGGTCAACGGGCCGCGGACCCGCTCGGCCCCAAGGCGGGCGGCGACCCAGTCGGCGGTCTGGTTGCGGTGCAGGGCGGCGACGTTCATGCAGCCGTGGTTGCCGTTCTCCAGCAGGAGCAGGTCCGTCGGGCCGCCCGACTCGGCGGCGAGGCGTTCGGCGTCCCGCCAGGGGAAGAGCCGGTCGCGCTTGCCGGCGACCACCAGCAGCGGACAGCGGATCGACGAGGCGCGCCCCTCGAGACCGAGCGTCAGGGCGTGCGCGCGGGCCCGATCCGAGTCGGGCAGATGGGAGCGGGCGCGGAAGGCGTCGCGGGTCAGCATGGGCAGCGCGTCCCAGCAGGCACCGAGGTTGTACGGCCCGGCCAGCGCCACGCACGCCCTCACCCGCTCGTCACCCGCGGCGACGCGCGGCGCGTAGTACCCACCGAGGCTCACACCCCACACCGCGATCCGAGCCGCGTCCACGCCGTCGAGCCGGCAGATCGTGTCGATGATCGCCGCGCCGGGCTTCTCCCAGTCGGCGCGGATCGGCAGGTCGTACTCGGCCTCGCCCTGACCCGGCCCGTCCACGCTGAAGGTGCCCACTCCGCGCTCCAGGAACAGCGCCTCGGTCGTGCGGAACTCCTCCTTCGTCGAGTCCAGGCCGGGAATCATCACGACCACCGGATGCGGTCCGGGCCGCGACGGAAGCCGCAGCACGCCGACGAGCTTCGCGCCGTCGAACGGGATGACCACGCGGCGGCCCGGCGGATCGAGGTACGGCAGCGCGTCGTCGAGGCAGCGGACCGCCTCGGCGTGGGCGGCGCGCATCCGACCCGGATACTGCACGAACATGAACTTGCCGAAGTGGTGGTAGACCGCGGCCTGCGCGTAGTGCTGCCCGGCCGAGCGCAGCCGGCCCTCGGCCTCCGCGTCCACGGCGAGCGCGCGGTGCTCGCCCGCGACCGCGCTCCACGCGTCGCACCAGTCGGCCCAGCGTTCGAGGCCGCGGGTGATGCGTTCGAAGTCCGAGACCGCCACCCCGTTCGTGGTGAAGCGCGGAGCCCAGTTCGAGATGGCTGAGGCGACCAGGTCGTCCATGCTGCCTCCAATCAGTGCGCGCCGAGATACAGGTGCGCGATCTCCGAGCTGTCGCGCAGGTCCGCGCCGGAGCCTTCGAGCCGCACGTGGCCGCTCTCGACGACGACCGCGTGCGTGGCGAGCGAGAGCCCGGCCCGCACGTTCTGCTCGACGAGCAGAACGGTTCGGCCCGACTCCCACATCGCGCGCACCTGCCTCAGCACGAGTCGCAGGGTTCTGGGATCGAGTCCCATCGACGGCTCGTCGAGCACCACGAGCCTGGGCTCGAGCATCAGGCATCTGGCGAACTCGACGAGCCGCTGCTGCCCGCCGGAGAGCGCGCCGGCCCTGTCGCCGCCGCGCTCGTGGACGATGGGGAACAGCTCGGTGACGCGCGCGAGCCGTCGGGCGACCTCGGCGCGGCTGCGGATGAGGAACCCGCCGAGTTCGACGTTCTCCCGCACGGTCATGTCGGGGAAGAGCGTGTGGTTCTGCGCCACGTGCACGATGCCGAGGCCGAGGATCTGCCGCGGCGAACGGCCGGCGATCTCCCGGCCGTCGAACAGCACCGATCCCTCGCGCGGCTCGAGCTGGCCGCTGACCATCCGCAGGATCGTCGACTTGCCGGCCCCGTTCGGCCCGACGATGCACGTCACGCCGCCTTCGGGCACCGAGACGGTCAGGTCGCGCAGCACGTCGCTGCCGCCGTAGCCGGCCCAGACGCCGCGCAGCTCCAGCAGGCCGGTCATCGCGTCGCCTCCTTCCTCTCCCCGGGCTCCTCCTGATCGTCCTCGTCGAGGGCGCCGCCGAGGTACGCGTCGAGCACGCGCGGGTCGCGGCGGACCTGCCCGGGCTCGCCGTGCGCGATGACCGTCCCGTGCTCCATGACCCACACGACGTCGCACAGGCCCATGACGAACTCCATGTTGTGCTCGACGACGAGGAAGGTCACACCGCGCCGATTCAGCTCGCGGATGCGCTCGCCGATCTGCGTGATCAGCAGTGGGTTGATTCCGCCTGCGGGCTCGTCGAGCAGGACGACGCGCGGCTCCTGCGCGAGGACCGTCGCCAGCTCGACGAGCTTCCGCTGACCGTAGGAGAGCGTCCCGGCCTGGACTCGTGCCATGTCCGCGAGGCCGACGAAGCCCAGCAGTTCCGTGCAGCGCGCGTCGCTGTAGAGCTCCCGGCGCTTCGCTTTCGGCACACCCGCGCGCCCGACCTGGAGGTTCTCCAGCAGCGTCAGCCGGGGGAAGACGCGCGTGAGCTGGAAGGTCCGCCCGACGCCGAGCCCGCACGTCCGGCCCGGCGGCGCGTTGGTGATCTCGTTGCCGGCCAGCACCACGCTGCCCGCGTCGGCCCGCTCGTAACCGGTGACGACGTTGAACATCGTCGTCTTGCCGGAGCCGTTCGGCCCGATCAGGCCCGCGATGGAGCCCTCCTCGACGGCGAAGGAGCAGTCGTCCAGCGCGCGCAGGCCGCCGAAGCTCTTCGTCACGCCGCGTACGTCGAGCAGGGCGGTCATCGCGATCTCGCCGCCTTCACGCGCCGGGACAGCGCTTCGGCCGACGGCACGATGCCCTGCGGCAGGAAGCCGATCACGACCAGGAACAGCGCGCCGAACAAGATCAGCGACAGTCCGGCCGCCGTGAACTGCTGCGTGAGGTACTGCTGCAGCGGTTCGAGCAGCAGCGCGCCGATCACCGGCCCGCTGACCGTGCCGAGCCCGCCGAGGAACGCCATCAGCGCGACCGTCAGGTCGAAGATCGCCTCGAACGCGAACGGCGGATACACGCTGCCGAGGTAGTACGCATATATGGCGCCGCACATCCCGGTGAGAACGCCGCTGAGCACGAATGCCGCGAGCTTCACGCGTCCCGTGCGCACGCCGAGCCCGCGCGCGCGGTCCTCGTCGTCTCGGATGGCGAGTAGCTGAAGCCCGAAATGCGAGCGGCGCACCGTCCACGAGACCACGACGGCGAGTACGGCGGCGATCAGCGCGGCGAAGTAGAAGTAGTCGTTGTATGTCGCGGCGATCCACGGCGGCAGCGGCAGCTGCATGCCCGCTGACCCGTTCGTCACCGACTGCAGATTGTAGGCGAGCAGTTGGAAGATGAAGAAGATCGCGATGGTGATGACGACGAACGTGTGCCGGCGGGTCCGGAGCGCGAGCCAGCCGACGGGGATCGCCACGATACCGCTGAACAGGCCCGCGACCGGCACCCACAGGAAGATGCCGATGCCGCCCGAGAGATCGAGATGGTTCGTCACGTTGGCGATGAAGTACGCGCCGCTGCCGTAGAACACCGCATTGCCCAGCGCCATGTAGCCGGTGTAGCCGGAGAACAGGTTCCAGGCCGAGGCCGCGCCCATGTAGAGCACGGTGAAGAAGGCGATCGAGGTCGTCGCCGGATTCCTGAACACGAAAGGGAAGCCGATGGCGCACAGCAGCGCCAGGACGATGACCGAGCGTCGGACGAGGGCCGGGTTCACTGGGCACGCACCGCCTGCTGCCCGAACAGTCCCGTCGGCCGGACGAGCAGGACGACCACGAGTACTGCGAAGAACATCGTGCTCGACCACACCGGCGACCAGAGCACCGCGGTGACGTCCTCGATGACCAGCGCGAGGATCGCCGCGACGAGCGCGCCGCCGATGCTGCCGAGCCCGCCGAGCACGACGATGACCAGCAGCCGCGAGATCAGGTCGTAGCCGGAGTCTGGGTTGAACGTGTTCGTCGCGCCGTACACCGTGCCGCCGGCGGCTGTGGCCGCCGCGCCGATCCCGAACGTGATCGCCGAGACGCGGTCGATGTCGATGCCGATGAGCTGCGCGCCCGCGCGGTTCTGCATCGAGGCCCTGATGCTGTAACCGGTCCTCGTCCGGTACACGAACAGATACAGGGCCGCGAGTAGAACCACGGCGAGCGCGAAGCCGAATAGGTAGATGTACGGCAGGTAGAAGCCGAACACGTGGATGGAGCGGTCGACATACCAGGCGCTGAGCGTGCGCAGATCCGCCGAGTACGCCTGGGTGAGCACGCCCTCGACGATGACGGCGACGGCGAACGTGGCCAGGATCGACAGGGCCGTGCGATCGCGCGGAGCGAGCCTCCTGATGAAACCCCACTCGATCACCATCCCGAGCACGAACATGACCGGGATGGTGATGAGCAGTCCGACGAAGGGGTCGATTCCGGCGTGTACCTGGAGTGTGTAGCTGAGGTAGGCGCCGAGGACGACCAGCACGCCCTGGGCGATGTTGATGATCTCCATGACCCCGAAGATCAGCGTCAGGCCCGCCGCCATCAGTGCGTACACGCCGCCGGTCAGCACGCCGTCGACGACCGCCTTCGCGAGTTCCGTGCCCACGCCGCTCCTTCCGGTCGTACGGTCACCAGGCCGGCTTGGGGTAGATGATCGGAGACGTCGCGGGGGCGACCGGCTCCAGGGTGTCCGCGCTGTTCGGCTGGAAGGGGACCAGGGCGCCGTTCTGCCACTGGAAGATGTACGCGAACGCCTTGACGTTCTGGCCGGTGGAGTCGAAGGCGACCGGGCCCTGGACCGTCGTGAACGTGCCCTTGTGCAGCTCATCGACCAGCTGCGTCTGGTTCAGGCTGCCGTCCGCGGTGACCGCCTGCGCGGTGACCTCGCCGACCGAGTACGCCTCGGCCACGTCCGCGCTGATGTCCTGCGCGTTGCCGCCGTAGGCCTTGAGGTACGCGGCGACCATCGCGGCGTTGCCCGTCGCGGTCGAGGTCGGATACCACTCGTTCGGGACCATGACGCCCTGTGTGTGGTTCGCGCCGACGTTCTGGGTGAACTGCGAACCCTGATCGGGGCCGGCGGTAGCGATCAGCGCCTTGGGATCGTAGTTCTGCTGCACGAACTGCTTGATGAACGCGGTGACGTCCGGCAGCAGCGTCCCGACGAGGACGATGTCGGCCTTCGAGCCGATGATGCCGGTCGCGATCGGGCCGTAGTCCGTGGTCTCCGAGGGGTAGGTCTGGTCGTAGACCGTGCGCACGCCGGCCTTCTCCAGGATGCCTCGCGCGATCTGCAGCTGCGGCGCGGTGAACGGGTCGTCCTCGGTGGCGTACGCGGCGGTGGACGGCCGGCTCGACGCGGGCATCGCGGCGATCCACTTCGCGAAGCTGACCAGGTTGTTCGCCACCGGCAGGCTCACGTCGAACACGTCGTGCAGGCCGCGGGTGAAGACCGCTGGACCGCCGCCCGCGCCTTCCACGAACGCGTATCCGTAGCGCGCGACGACCTGGGACGAGGCCTCGGTCAGCGAGGTGGAGAAGGGCCCGAACACCAGGTCCACGTGATCCACGCTGATCAGCTTCTGGTAGTTGGTGGCCACCTGGACCGGGCTGCTGGCGTCGTTGACGATGTCCAGCTTGACCTGGCGCCCCAGCAGGCCGCCGGACGCGTTCACGGTCTTGGCCCACAGCTCGTAGCCCTGCTCGAAGGCCTGGCCGTCGGCCGAGAAGTCGCCGGTGAGGGAGAGCGAGACGCCGATCGTGATCGGCCCCTTCGACGAGCCGCCCCCGCTCCCCGAGGAGCCGCACGCGGTTCCTGATCCGATCACCGCGAGCGCGGTCAGCGCGCCCGCGCAGGCCCTGGTCCTGCTCAAGGACTGCTCATCTCCCTCTCCTTCCCGTTTTAGCAATCGATTGCAACGGTCGCAGTGTCGCGAGCCGGCGTGGGCGCGTCAAGGGCGCGCGGCGCAGTAACTCCGTGCGCTCCGATCGCCCGCAATCGATTGCGAATGGACTGGATCTCAGACCGCCGTACAATGCGCTGTGTGCGACGACCGACACTGCGCGACGTGGCCGAGGCCGCCGGGGTGCACGCGGCCACGGCCTCCCGGGCGCTCAACCCGGCGACCCGCCATCTGGTGAGCCGGGAGACGGTGCAGCGGGTGGACCGGATCGCCGCGCAGCTGGGCTACCGGGTCAATCCGGTCGCGCGCAGCCTGAAGACCGCGCGCTCGGCCAGCATCGGCCTGATCGTGCCGGACCTGATGAACCCGCTCTTCCCGCCGATCGCGCGCGGCGTCGAGGACGTGCTCGGCACGATCGGCTACCACGCTTGGCTCGTCAACACGGACGGCGACCCGGCGCGCGAGACCGCGACCGTCGAGGCGATGCGGGACCGCAACGTCGAGGGCTTCGTCTTCGCCACCGCCCGCCTCGAGCACCCGCTGATCGACCAGCTCGACGCCGCCGGCGTGCCGCTGGTCCTGGTCAACCGGCGCACCGGCCGCCCGGACATCCCGTCGGTGACCTCGGACGACGTCTCCGGCGTGGCGCTGGCGGCGCGCCACCTGCACGAGCTCGGCCACCGCCGGATCGCGCACCTGGCCGGCCCGCAGGACCTGTCCACCGGCGTGACCCGGCTGCGCGCCTTCCGCCAGGCCCTGGACGATCTCGGCCTCGAGGACCTGCCGGAGCGGATCGTGGTCTGCGGCGAGTGGTCGCAGGCCGCGGGCGCCGCGGCCGCGGCCCGGCTGCTCGACTCCGGCGCCGGGTTCACCGCGATCCTGGCCGGCAACGACCTGCTCGCCCTCGGCTGCTACGACGCGCTCGCGCAGCGCGGCCTGCGCTGCCCCGAGGACGTCAGCGTCGTCGGCTTCAACGACATCCCCTTCATCGACCGGGTCGGCCCCCCGCTGACCAGCGTCCGCATCCCGCAGTACGAGATCGGCGTCGAGGCGGCGCGGCTGCTGCTGGAGGAGCTGCGCGAACCGGGCCGTCATCCCCGCTCGATCGTGCTGCCGTCCCGGCTGTGCGTGCGCGGCTCGACGGCGCCGCCGGTCCCGTCGCGCGGGTAGCGGGCGAGGATCGTCCGGGGGAATAGCGGTCGGCGGGCCCGCGTTCGCGGAGGTATAGTTGAATCGTCAACAACCTCGAGAGGGTGAGTGCCGTGCAGTTCGGGATCTTCACCGTCGGGGACGTCACGCCGGATCCCACCACCGGTCGGACGCCGTCCGAGGGTGAGCGGATCAAGGCGATGACGGCGATCGCGTTGAAGGCCGAGGAGGTGGGCCTGGATGTGTTCGCGACGGGTGAGCATCACAATCCGCCGTTCGTGCCGTCGTCTCCGACGACGATGCTGGGGTGGATCGCGGCGCGTACGGAGCGGTTGGTCCTTTCGACGGCGACGACGTTGATCACGACGAACGATCCGGTGAAGATCGCGGAGGATTACGCGATGCTTCAGCACCTGTCCGGCGGGCGGGTGGATCTGGTGATGGGGCGGGGGAACACCGGTCCGGTCTATCCGTGGTTCGGTAGGGACATCCGGGACGGGATCCGGTTGGCGGTGGAGAATTATGCGCTGCTGCGTCGGTTGTGGCGTGAGGATGTGGTCGATTGGGAGGGAAGGTACCGTACGCCGTTGCACGGGTTCACCTCGACGCCGCGTCCGTTGGACGGGGTGCCGCCGTTCGTGTGGCACGGTTCGATCCGGTCGCCGGAGATCGCGGAGCAGGCGGCGTATTACGGTGACGGGTTCTTCGCGAACAACATCTTCTGGCCGAAGGAGCACTACCAGAAGCTGATCGGGCTGTACCGGCGCCGGTTCGCGCACTACGGGCACGGGAGCGAGGAGCAGGCGATCGTCGGGCTCGGCGGCCAGGTGTTCATGCGCGAGAAGTCACAGGATGCCGTTCGCGAGTTCAGGCCGTATTTCGACAACGCCCCGGTCTACGGGCACGGGCCCTCGCTCGAGGAGTTCACCCGGGACACGCCGCTGACCGTCGGCTCGCCGGACCAGGTGATCGAGAAGACGCTCGGGTTCCGCGACTACTTCGGCGACTACCAGCGCCAGCTGTTCCTGATGGACCACGCCGGCCTGCCGCTCAAGACGGTGCTCGAGCAGCTCGACCTGCTCGGTGAGAAGGTCGTGCCGGTGCTGCGCGAGGAGTTCGCCAAGAACCGTCCGGCGAACGTCCCGGACGCCCCGACGCACGCGTCGCTGCTCGCCGCCGCGTCGGCCGCGCCGGCGGTGCCGGCCGCCCCGGCCTCACCCACCGCGTCAGACAACTGAATCGAAGAAACCAAGGAAGAGGTATACGAGGATGGATGCGCTCCGGTTGATCGTTGTCTCGGCGGGCCTGCAACGGCCTTCGAGCACGCGGCTGCTGGCCGACCGGCTGGCCGCGGCCGCCGAGCGCGATCTGCGGCTGCACGGCCGCGACGTGCGGATCGAGGTGATCGAGCTGCGCGACCTGGCCGTGCATATCGCCAACAATCTGGTGACCGGCTTCCCGAACGAGGAGCTCGGCGACGCCCTGCGCGCCGTCGAGCACGCGGACGGCCTGATCGTCGTCTCGCCGATCTTCTCGGCGTCCTACAGCGGCCTGTTCAAGTCCTTCTTCGACCTGATCGATCCGACGGCGCTGAGCGGCACCCCAGTGCTGATCGCGGCGACCGGCGGCAGTGTGCGGCACTCGCTCGCCCTGGAGCACGCGCTGCGCCCGCTGTTCTCCCACCTGCACGCCACCGTCGTGCCGACCGCCGTCTACGCGGTGACAGAGGACTGGGGCGGCGAGGCGGCCGAGTTCGTCGGGCGCATCGACCGCGCCGCGGGGGAGCTGGCGGCGCTGCTGACGCTCCGTGACCCGATGCCGCGCGATTCGGACATGGAGGACGAAGGCGAGGTCATCCCGTTCGAGCAGCTCCTCGCGGGTTGATCTCAGCGTCTCGAATGGCGGACACTGGTACGTCTGAGTGATCTTACCGACGCGTAGCGAATACCCTCAACGCTGAACGCGGATGGGGTAGCCCTTGCTTCGGCTTTACTCGGGCATGGGCCGGTGTTCGCCATTCTTCGTTTTATGCCACGCCTCATACCCAAGCTCGCTCTCGCGGTCACCGCCGCCGCGGGTCTGTGTGCCACCCCCGCACTCACCGCCGTGGCCGGTGCCGCTACAACCGCCGCCACCACCGCCCACACCACCGCCGTCCAGGCCTCGTCCGCCGCCGGCTGGGCGCACAGCGACGCGATCCGCAACGACGCCAGGTCGCACAAGGCCGGCGCCGTCGCGAACGCCGCGCCCTCGGGCTACGGACCCTCCGACATCACCTCGGCGTACAAGCTGCCGTCCGGCTCCGCCGGCAGCGGCGAGACCGTCGCCATCGTGGACGCCTACAAGGACCCGAACGCCGCGGCCGACCTCGCCGTCTACCGCAGCGAATACGGGCTCTCCGCCTGCACCGTCGCCGGCGGCTGCCTGACGATCGTCAGCCAGACCGGCTCCACCACGAGCCTGCCGAAGACCAACGCCGGCTGGGCCACCGAGGAGTCGCTCGACCTGGACATGGTCAGCGCGACCTGCCCGAACTGCAAGATCATCCTGGTCGAGGCCAGCAGCGCCTCCAGCGGCAACCTGGGCAAGGCGGTCAACGAGGCCGTCAAGCTGGGCGCCGACGCGATCTCCAACAGCTACGGCGGCAGCGAGTCCTCCGCGGACACCACCTACGACACCACGTACTACGACCACCCCGGCGTCGCCATCACCGCGTCCTCCGGTGACAGCGGCTACGGAGTCGAGTACCCGGCCGCGAGCCCGTACGTCACCGCGGTCGGCGGCACCTCGCTGAGCACGTCCTCGAACACGCGCGGCTGGACCGAGACCGCCTGGTCCGGCGCGGGTGCAGGCTGCTCGTCCTACGAGGCGAAGCCCAGCGGGCAGTCGAGCGCAGGAACCGGCTGCTCCAAGCGCGCCGTCGCGGACGTCTCCGCGGTGGCCGACCCGAACACCGGCGTCGCGGTCTACGACTCGACCGCGTACCAGGGCTACGTCGGCTGGCAGGTGTACGGCGGCACGAGCGTGGCGTCCCCGATCATCGCGAGCGTCTACGCACTGGCGGGCAACACTTCGTCGGTGAACGACGCCTCTCGCGCCTACGCCGGCTCCTCGTCGCTGTACGACGTGACCTCCGGGAGCGACGGCAGCTGCTCGACGAGCCAGCTGTGCACCGCGCGCACCGGCTGGGACGGTCCGACCGGCCTCGGTACGCCGGACGGAGTCGGCGCCTTCTAGGCGCACCGGAAAAGCCACTTCCGAGGGGGAGTGCACGTAGTCCGGTCGGTCTACCCACCCGACCGGGCTACGGCACGCCCCGCTTCTTTCCGCCATCGCCGTTGCCTGATGCCGCGTCAGTTCTCGTGCGTCCGGCGCAGCCCCTGCTTGAGCGCGATGCGGAAGGCGCGCACGGCCGGGTGCCGGGCCGCGCCCGCGCGCACCCCGGTCATCAGCTTGCGGTGCGGGCGGCCCGGCAGCCGGGAGAGGCGCATGTCGTGGCCGCGGTCGGTGTCGAGGAGCAGGCTCGGCAGCAGGGCGGCGGCGTGGCCGGTCTCGACGAGGTGGATCTGCAGCAGCAGGTCGGGGGTGGCGAAGCGGATGTCCGGCTCGAACCCGGCGCCGCGGCAGAGGTTGAGCGCCCAGCGGGCCGGCTCGGTGTCGGACGGATCGAGCACCCACGGCGCATCGGAGAGCTCGCTCGGCCGGACGGGCGCTCCGTCGTCCCCGCCGCGCGCGTACCGGCCGCGGGTCGGCGTCGCGAGCAGCAGTTCGTCGAGCGCGAGCAGCTGCTTGTGCACGCCCGCCACCTGCGGCTGCGGGACCCCCGGGTACTCCTCGCCGAGGACGACGTCGAATTCGTGGGCGAGCAGCCCTGCGAACGCCGGGCCCGCCTCCTCGTGCGTGATCTCCACCCGCAGGCCCGGATGCTGCCCGGCCAGCAGGGTGAGCGCGGCCGGAACCAGGGCCAGCAGCACGGATTGGAACGAGGCCACCTTCAGTGTGCCGGTGACCTCGGTCAGCGAGGCGCGCAGGTCGGCCTCGGCGAGTTCGAGCCGCTCCAGGATCACCTCGGTGTGCGCGACGAGGATCCGCGCCTGCGCCGTCAGCCGCACGCCGCGCCCGGCCGGCTCCAGCAGTTTCACTCCGGTCTCGGACTCGAGCTGGCTGAGCTGCTGTGAGATGGCCGACGGGCTGTAGGACAGGGCGTCGGCGACGGCCTTGAGGGTGCCGCGCCGATCCAGTTCGCGCAGCAGCCGGAGACGGTGCACGTCGAGCATCGAGGCCTCTCGGTCGACTCGATTAGATTCATCAGTTCTGCTCAACAGTATCGCTCGAAAAGTTTTGCTGGACGAATCAGTCGTCCTTGCCGGAGCCTGGGGGCATGAGCTCGCCGTCTCCCGCCCGGCCGTCCTCGTTCGCCGGACCGGCCACCCTGATGGTGCTCGGCTCATGCACGTCGCTGCAGATCGGCGCCGCGCTGGCCACGCACCTGTTCCCGGCCACCGGCGCGTCGGGGGCCACGCTGCTGCGGCTCGGCCTCGCGGCGGCCGTGCTCCTGGCGGCCACCCGACCCGGCATCCGCACCTGGACCAGGGCCCAGTGGCGCTCGGTGATCCTGTTCGGCCTCACCCTCGCGGGAATGAACGCGTTCTTCTACGCGGCGATCGCGCGGATCCCGCTCGGCATCGCGGTGACCATCGAGTTCATCGGCCCGCTCACGCTCTCCGCCGTGCTCTCCCGCCGCCCGCGCGACCTGGTCTGGGTGCTGGTGGCGCTGGCCGGGGTGGGGACGCTCGGGTTGACCGGCGACGGCGGCACGTCCGGCTCGCTCGACGTGGCAGGGGTCGTATTCGTCCTGATCGCGGCGGTGTTCTGGGCGCTCTACATCGTGACCGGCGCCCGGGTGACGGCCGAGGTGCCCGGCCGCGGCACGCTCGCCATCGCGATGACCGTCGCCGCCCTCGTCCTGACCCCTGGCGGGATGCGCGGCGCCGAGCACATCGCCGACCGGCCCGGGCTGCTGCTCGTCGCCCTCGGCACGGCGCTGATGGCCTCGATCGTGCCCTATTCCCTCGAATTCGCCGCCATGCGCAGGCTGCCGCGCCGCGCGTTCGGCATCCTGCTGAGCCTGGAGCCCGCCGTGGCGACGCTGGCCGGCCGGTTCGTCCTCGGCCAGCGCATCGGCCTGCCCGCGCTCGCCGCGATCGTCGCGGTGGTCGCGGCGAGCATCGGATCCACGCTGACGGGCGCTCAGAAGTCCGAAGCCGGGCACGCTCAGCGCAGGAAGTCCTCCGGCGTGACGTGGCGCAGCTCGCGCCGCATCGCACGCGGTACGGACACGGGGGCCACCAGCAGCACCGGCGCCTGAGCGGTCCTGACGACCTCTCGGCGGATCCGGCCGCGCAGTTGCGCGACGAGCGAGCGCCGCGGGCCGGCGCCGAGCACCAGCAGGTCGTTCGCGCGGTCGGCCAGCGCGTTCAGCGCGAAGGCGGCCGGTGCCCGCACGGCGATGGCCTCGACGTGCAGATCGGCGGGGATGGCGCCGAGGGATTCGGCGATCGCGGCGGAGAGCTTCTCGCGCGCCTCGCGCTCCCAGGCGGGCAGCATTCCGGGCGCCGGCGCTCTGCGGTAGACCGCCTCGCCGCCCGGCGGCTCCCACGCGTACACGATGACGAGGGGGCTGCCGTTGCGCCGCGCCTCGAAGACGGCGCGCCGCAACGCGGCGCCGCTGCTCGCCGAACCGGTCACGCCGACCACCACTCGGGCGGTCCTGACCTCGGGGAATAGTTCCGTCTCGTTCATAAGTCCCAGTATTCGAGCCATGAGTGTCCAGAAACAGTGGCACCATTGCCCTTGTGCCACAATATCCTGCCAGATAGCGTGAAGAGCATGCTGAAGACGGTCTCGGCTCTGGTGATGAACGGCTCCGCCGCGTTCGAGCTCGGTGTGGTGTGCGAGGTGTTCGGCGTCGACCGCACCGAGGACGGCGTGCCGCCGTTCGACTTCCGGGTCTGCGGCGAGCACCCCGGAATGCCGCTCGATTCCACCGGCTTCCGGCTCGTCGCGTCCTACGGCCTCGACGCGCTCGAGGACGCCGACCTGGTGGTCGTGCCCGCCGTCGCCGGGGCGCCGGCGAGCTTCCCGCCCGCGGTCCTCGACGCGCTGCGCGCCGCGGCGGCCCGCGGGACGACGCTGCTCACGGTGTGCTCGGGCGCCTTCCTGTTGGCGGAGGCCGGAATCCTCGACGGCCGCCGCTGCACGCTGCACTGGAAGCACGTGGACGAATTCGCCCGGCGCTACCCGGAGACGAAGGTCGACCCGGACGTCCTGTTCGTCGACGAGGGCAGTGTGATCACCAGCGCGGGCACCGCCTCCGGGATCGACGCCTGCCTGCACCTCGTGCGCCGCGAGCTCGGATCGGCCGTGGCCAACGCGATCGCGCGCCGGATGATCGTGCCGCCGCAGCGCGACGGCGGCCAGCGGCAGTTCATCGACCTGCCGGTCCCGGAGACGGAGTGCGACAGCCTCCAGCCGGTGCTCGACTGGATGATCGACAACCTCGCCACCGAGTTCAGCACCGCCCGGCTCGCCCGCCGCGCGCGCATGTCGGAGCGCACCTTCGCACGCCGCTTCGTCGCCGAGACCGGTACGACGCCGCTGCGCTGGATCACCCAGCAGCGCGTGCTGCACGCGCGGCGCCTGCTGGAGGAGACCGCGCTCGGCATGGAGGAGATCGCGCACGCCTGCGGCCTCGGCTCCGGCGCCCTGCTGCGCCATCACTTCCGCCGCGTCGTCGGCGTCACCCCGGTCGACTACCGCCGCTCGTTCAGCCTGGCCGGCTCAGAGCTCTGAGAGATACTCCGTCGGCACGGTCACGTACTGGCGCAGCGAGAGGTCGCGGAAGGTGACCGGTCCGCGCGGACCGGGGACGCGGTCGATGTTGATGCCGGTCTCGGGCAGCCGGAGCAGTTTGAAGCCGTCGAGCAGCCGGGTCGGGCAGTTCCAGAAGCCGCCCGAACCGCCGTAGGCGTCGAGGAACCGGCGCGCGGTCGCGGCGTCCTCGGTCGCGACTGCGGCGGCGAGCCCGGAGGTCTCCGTGTCGGCGATCCGGGCCGCCTCGTCGGGTCCGTCGACGGCGTCGACGGTGACGGTCGCGGCGCGGTCGGCGTCGAGCGCCCACTCGAAGCCGCGCGGGTGGTCGTGCGGGGGGAGCGAGGCGTCGATCCCGAGGCGCCCCAGCAGCTCGAGGATGCCCGGCAGCAGCTCGTCGTGCAGCGAGCGGTCGAGAAGCAGAAGATTGAGACGGTTGCAGACGCCGAGCCGGTCCAGGCTCTGCTCGACCATCCGGTGCGCGAGCTCCGGGGTCGCGCCCGGCGCGATGTAGAGCACGCCGCCGCCGTCCGCGTGGGCCAGCGTGCGCACGCCGTGCCGCGCGGCCTCGCGCGCCAGGTCGCGGGTGCTCTCGCCGCTGCCGCGCAGGATGACCAGCGGGATCAGGTCGGGCACCGCGACCAGGGCGTACGCCGCCGAACGGTCCTCGACCGGGATGAGCTGGACCGCGTCCGGGTCCAGGCCGGCCTCGGCCAGCCCGGGGGCCACGACCTCGTCCATCAGCGCCTGGCTGGAGCGCAGCGCCGCCGAGCCGGTGCGCAGCACGCCGCCGTTGCGCGACTTGAGCAGCTGCGAGGCGACGTCCACGGTCACGTTGGGCCGCGCCTCGAAGTTCGCGCCGATCACGCCGACCGGCCGGCGCCGCTCCAGCAGCGTCAGCCCGTCCGGCCGCCGCTCGACGATCCGGTCGCGCGGCTCGTCCGGCACCTCGGCCAGCGCCGTGAGCTGCTCGGCCATCGCGTCCAGCCGCGCGTCGGTCAGCCGGAGCCGGTCCTGCAGCGCCTCGGACATCCCGCTCGCCTGCGCGGCGGCGAGGTCGGCCTCGTTCGCCGCGATCAGCGCCGGGACCGCGGAACGCACCCGGCCGGCCATGCCGCGCAGGGCCGCGTCGATCGCCGGCTCCGGCGCGTTCACCAGGGACGCGGCCCCCTTCGCGGCGCGCTCGGCGCAGGCGCGGACGGCGGCGGGCACGGGGGAGGACGAGGCGGTGTGGTCGGTGCCGGTCGTCACGGTCGAGGCCTTCCCGGAGCGGAGGATTGTTGAACGATAGTCAGCGTACTCCAGCGGCGTCGAGCAGCGTGCCGGCCGTCGCCGCGGCGAGCCCCTGCACGTCGTCGGCCCGGATCCCGGCCCGCGCGCTGGCCCCGTCGAACAGCAGGACCAGCTGCCGGCCGACGAACTCCGGCTCCGCCGCCCCGCCGCGCCCGGCCTCGTCCCGGAAGAAGGCCTCGAGCTGCGCCTTGACCCTGTGCCCGACCCGGCTGGCCGGGTGCTCGGGGTCCTTGAGCTCGACCTGCATCGCCAGGTACGGGCAGCCCCGGTACCCCTCGAGCAGCGCGTGCTCCTCCAGGCGTTCGAACACGTACAGGATCCGCTCGCGCGGCGACGACGGTGAGTCGGCCGGGGGCACCAGCCGCTCGTCCGCCGCCGCGCGCCGCTCCAGACCGGCCGCCAGCAGGTCGTCCTTGCTGGTGAACATCTGGTACATCGAACGCTTCGACACGCCCGCCGCCTTGCACAGCGCCTCGACCCCGACGCCGACCCCGTCCTGGTAGGACAGGGACGCGGCGGCGTCGAGCAGCCGTTCACGCGGGGTGGGCACGCTTTCGTTCTCTGTGTTCACGGCGGTCATGGCTCGAGGGTAGTCCTGTCCGCTTAATTCGTGCCCTGCTGCACGAGCTGCGGGTACATCTGCTCGATCGGGCCGGAGAGCACCGACTTCAGGTACTCGGAGACGCCGTCGACCAGCACCTCGTACGCGCCCGACTCGATCCCGTCGAGCGCCTTCTCGGCGACGGTGGCCGGCGATACCTTCTCCGCGTCCAGGCCGGCGGTCAGATCGGTGTCCACGTAGCCGACGTGCAGACCGGTGACGGTGATGCCGCGCGGCTGCAACTCCAGGCGCAGCGAGTTCGTCTGCGACCAGAACGCAGCCTTCGAGGCGCTGTAGGTCCGGCCGTCCGCGAGCCAGGACAGCGCCGAGTGCACGTTCAGGATGTGCCCGCCGCCGTTCGCCTCGATGACCGGGACCATCGCGCGGGTCACCCACAGCGGCCCGAAGAAGTTCGTCTCGAAGTCGCGGCGGATCCGCTCCTCGCTCGATTCGAGGTAGCGCGCCCCCGCCGACCCGCCCGCGTTGTTGATCAGGATCGTCGCGTCCCCGGCCTGTTCCGCCAGCGCCGCCGCGGCGCGCGGGTCGGCCGCCTCGAACGCCAGCGCGACCGCGTCCGGATGGGTCACCGTCCTCGGGTCCCGCGCGGTGGCGTAGACCTTCCGCGCCCCGCGCGCGTACAGCTGCTCGACAAGCTCCTTGCCGATGCCCCGGCTGCCGCCGGTGACCAGGGCCACGGAGTCCTTGATGGTCGTCATGCGCTCTCCTCGGGTAGTAAACCGATCGGTTTCCCTCACTGTAAACCGATCGGTTTCCGGGTGCAAGCCCGGGCACCCGCCGCCGTGGCGACCCCTCGACGATCAGTGCGTGCCGACAACCGAATCCGATCTCCGATGAGCGTGCCGGTGGTCGGCGGGCTGCTCGCCGACCTGATCCGGCGAACCGACTGCATGCGATCCCGGGCCGATCGACATCGCATCGGACGTCACGCTGGACGAGCCTCGCTCGGCGAGGTCGTAGAACTCCGGGTAGCCGGTGACGACGGCGTGCGCGTTCGGTGCGTCCGCCTTGATGTCGCTGTAAAGAGAGTCGAGCTTGACCGGCAGGTCGTTTTCGGCCTGGATCTCGGCGCTGGAGACGGCCGACTCGCAGGCGCTGGTGCCCTCGAGGATGCAGTCCTCCATAACTGTGCTGAAACCGATGTCGTTGCCGCCGACGGTGATCGGCACGAGCGTCGTCGAGGAGCTCGGGCCGGACAGCTGGCCGGACTCCACGTTCGAGGTGGTGGCGCCGGAACAGGCGCTGCCGGTGAACGAGGTCGGGGCGTTGGCCGAGTCTCACAGGTACGGATAGGCGTTGGTGCTCCGGTCGCAACTGCCGCTGGAGCTGGTGTAGCTGCCGGCGCCGACCCCGGACGAGTAGGAGTCGCCGAGCGCGACTAGTAAGCGCTGGAGGCGTGCGCGGCACCGCCGCCCGCGATGGCGATCGCGGCGTCGGTGCCGTCGGTGGCGACGACGGACTGGCTCCGTCGGAAGAACGCGGGCATCACGGTGGGGTCCTCCCTGATGAATACTTCTTACTCACAAGTAACCAGGGTTCTGGCCAGTCCCGAGGCGAATGCCAAGCTTTACCGGTACGAACAGCGAAGACCCGGTGCCGCGGCGCGGTACTGAATCCGCAGCGGCTGGGTTACCTTAAGGCGGTGACGCAGACAGCCGCCCCTGTACAGCCTCCGGTGCGCGTGCTCGTCGTGGAGGACGACGAGGGGATCGCGCATCCGCTGCGCCGCGGCCTGACCCGCTGCGGATACCAGGTCGAGACGGTCGCGACCGGCCGCGCCGCGCTCAGCGCGCGGCCCGCCGACGTCGTGCTGCTCGACCTCGGGCTGCCGGACATGGACGGCCTCGAGGTGTGCCGCCGGCTGCGCGAGCACTCCGACGCCGCCGTGATCGTGGTCACCGCGCGGGACGGCGAGGTCGACCGGGTCGTGGCCCTCGACGACGGCGCCGACGACTACCTCGTCAAGCCCTTCGGCCTCGAGGAGCTCAAGGCGCGGATCCGCGCCGTGCTGCGCCGGGTCCGGCCGACCGGGCCGCGCTACGTCGTCGGCGTGCTCTCCGTCGACCCCCGCGCCCGCCAGATCTGGGTGCGCGGCGACGAGATATCGCTGACGCCGAAGGAGTTCGACATCCTCGAGTGCCTGATCGCCGAGCCCGGCCGAGCGATCTCCCGGCACTCGCTGATCACCCGCGTCTGGGACGAGAACTGGTACGGCCCGACGCGCGTCCTCGACGTGCACATCGCCGCGCTGCGCCGCAAGCTCGCGATCGACGGCCTGATCGAGACCCTGTACGGCCACGGGTTCCGGCTGGTCCCGTCCGCCGCGGCCGCCGCAGCCTCCGGAGACTGAGTACGTGTCACGGCGGATCGCGCTGGTCACGGTCGGTCTGGTCGCCGCGCTGCTGCTGCTCGCGGTGATGCCGCTCGGCTTCTCGCTGACCTCCAACGAGCGCGCCGACTTCCGGTACCAGGTCCTCTCCTCGGCCGACCAGCTCTCGGCGCGCGCGGAGGAGTACCTCGCGGACCACGACCCGCGCGTCGCCATGGACAGCGCGCTGTCCGAGGCCGCCGAGCGCGGCGACTGCGCCGCCGTGTACGGCAAGGCGCTCGAGCTCGTCGCCAGGACTCCGTGCGCCACCGCGACCGACGCGTCGTCGGCCGCGCTCGCCGCGAAGGTGCGCTCCGGCTCCGGCGAGGTCAGCACGCGCGACGGCGATTGGCTGCTGGTCGCGGTGCCGATCGGCGACGACGGGAACGCATCGGGCGTGGCCGTGCTCGCGCGCACCGCCGACCCGATGAACGACCGGATCGCCGAGGTCTGGGCCTGGCTCGCGCTGACCGGCATCATCGTGCTGGCGGCCGGCGTGCTGTTCGCGCTGTGGCTCGGCCGCTGGGTCGCGCGTCCGCTCACCGTTCTCGGCGCGAGCGCGGCCCGATTCGGCGATGGCGCCTTGGAAACCCGCGCGCCCACGACGACCGCGGGGCCGAGCGAGGTACGCGAGCTCTCGACGGCGTTCAACCGTATGGCCGAGCGCATCCAGTCGCTCGTCGGCAGCCACCGCGAGTGGGTCGCGGACGTGTCGCATCAGCTGCGCACGCCGCTGACCGCGCTGCGCCTGCGCGTGGACGTGCTCACCGGGGAAGCGGAAGGCGAGACCGCCGAGGAGTTGGCCGGCCTGCAACTGGAACTCGCGCGCCTCGGCAGCCTGGTGGACGGGCTGCTGACGGTCGCCCGCGCGGAGACCTCAGTGCCGCGGCCGGAGACCGTGCGCGCGGACGAGATCGCCGTCGACCGCGTCGCGGCCTGGGAGCCGGTCGCCAGGGAGCGCGGCGTCCGGCTGGACACCTCCTGCAAGCGCGCGGCCGAAGTGCTACTCGGCCCCGGCGACCTCGAGCAGATGCTCGACAACCTGATCGCCAACGCCCTCGACTCCGTGCCTGAAGGCGGCGCGATCGAGGTCCGTGCGACCGTCACCGGCGAGCGGGTCGAGATGCGGGTCGCCGACGACGGACCCGGCATGCCGGCGCAGGCGAGGGAGAACGCCTTCCGCCGCTTCGGCCAGTCCAGCACCGGCGGCAACGGTCTCGGGCTCGCCATCGTGCACCGGCTCGCGGCGGCGAACGGCGCCGAGGTGGCGCTCGAGGAGACGCCGGGCGGCGGACTGACGGCGGTGCTGCGGCTCCCCACGCCTCGTTAGCCGACGGGCCGTCGCGCGGCCGCGCCGACCGACGACCGCCGTCACGCGATGGTCAGCCCGGCGCCGGGGCAGTCGTCCCGGCCGTCTCCGTGACGCGCGAGGCCGCGTGCCCCGCGAGCGCCGCGGCGGCGATGGTGATGAGCGCGCCGAGCATCAGCGCCGCGGCCTCGCCGGGTTGCAGCACGTGCACCTGCGTTCCCAGCGTCGCCACCGCCACCGGGACGCCGAGCTGGCTCGCCGCGAGCACGCCGAGCGCGATCGGCTGGCCGCTGAACCGCATCAGCGCGTGCGCGCCCGCCGCCGCCAGCCCCAGCGCCACGCCCAGCAGGATGAACCCGGGCCGGTGCCCGAGCTGGCGCAGATTCAGCTCGGCGCCGAGCCAGACGAAGAATAGCGGACTGAAGAAGCCGTCCGTGATCGCGAACAACTGCCGGGCCAGCCGACGCGGCTCGCCCACCGCCGCGACAGCGAGGCCGAGCGAGAACCCGGCGAGCATGACGGACACGTGCGTCTGCACGGCCAGCGCCGCGAGCCCGAACAGCGCGGCGAGGCTGAAGCGCAGTTCGAGGGCGAACTTCCGCTGCTCGGAGAGCTGATGCATGCGGTGCCGAAGCCCCGATCGCTCGACCTTGCGGAAGAGCACGAACAGCACCGCCGCACAGCCGGTCACCGCGAGCGCGCCGAGTGCGGCCCGGCCCGCGTGAGCCGGATCGACCGCGAGGGGGACGGCCACGATGCACAGCGTGTCCGCGATCGCCACCTGCGGCAGCAGTTCGAGCAGCGCCGGACCCTCCAGCCCGAGCGAGCCGACCATCGGCAGCACCAGTGCTGCGGACGACGAGGCGATCAGCACCGCGTACATCGCCGTATGGCCGGTGTGGAACAGCCGGGCCAGCGCGAACGCGGGCAGCACCGCGATCGCGCCGACCGCGAGCGCCCGCACCGCGCCCCTGCGCAGCCCCTTGACCAGCCGCGGATCGCGGATCGGCACGTGCGAGCCGGCCACGAACATCACCAGCGCGAAGCCGATCTCCGCCAGGAACGCGAACGTCCTGTCGTCCGGGTGCAGGAAGTCGGCCAGCGTCGGCCCGAGCAGCACGCCGGCAGCCAGTTCGCCGACGACCACCGGCACCCGCCAGTTCGGCGGGTACGCCAACAGCGGACCCAGCAGTCCGATCAGCACGACGACGGCGAGCGTTCCGAAGCTCATGCGCTGATTCTCTCTCACGCGTCCCACGCGTCCGGCCCGGACACCCGAAAGGCCGAGCGGCCCGCCCGACCAGGCCTATGGTCCCTGTCGCGCGCGGCCCTCCGGCCGGAGGATGGAGCCATGACGACGACGCAGACGACGACAGCACCGACTCCGCTCGACCGCCGCGAACTCGACCTCATCGACGCGTACTGGCGCGCGGCGAACTACGTGTCGGTAGGCCAGATCTACCTCCTCGACAACCCGCTGCTGCGCGAGCCGCTGCAGGCCGCGCACGTCAAGCCGCGGCTGCTCGGCCACTGGGGGACCACACCGGGACTGAACCTGATCTACGCGCACCTGAACCGGCAGATCAAGTCCCGCGACCTGGACGCGATCTACATCGCCGGCCCCGGGCACGGCGGTCCCGCGCTGGTCGCCAACACGTACCTGGAAGGGACCTACAGCGAGTTCTATCCCGGCATCGGCCGGGACGAGGCCGGACTGCGCCGGCTCTTCCGGCAGTTCTCCTTCCCCGGCGGCGTCCCCAGCCACGTCGCCCCCGAGACGCCCGGCTCGATCCACGAGGGCGGCGAGCTCGGCTACGCCCTCTCGCACGCCTACGGCGCCGCCTTCGACAACCCCGGCCTCGTCGTCGCCTGCGTGATCGGGGACGGCGAGGCCGAGACCGGCCCGCTGGCCGCCTCCTGGCACTCCAACAAGTTCCTCGACCCGGCGCGCGACGGCGCCGTGCTGCCGATCCTGCAGCTGAACGGTTTCAAGATCGCCAATCCGACGGTACTGGCCCGGATCCCGCGCGAGGAGCTCGACGCGCTGCTCACCGGCTACGGCTACCGGCCGATCACCGTCGAGGTGCAGGACCCTGACGACCACGACGCCGCGCACCAGGCGATGGCCGCGGCGCTCGACGACGCGTTCCAGGACATCGCCGCCATCCAGCGGCTCGCCCGGGAGAACACCGGAGTCGTCGAGCGGCCGCGCTGGCCGATGATCGTCTTCCGCTCGCCGAAGGGCTGGACCGGCCCGAAGGAGGTGGACGGCAAGCGCACCGAGGGCAGCTGGCGCTCGCACCAGGTGCCGCTTTCCGGGCTGCACGACAACCCCGCGCACCTCGCCCAGCTGGAGCAGTGGCTCGCCTCGTACCGGCCGAACGAGCTGTTCGACGAGCAGGGCGCGCTGATCCGGGAACTGGCGGAGCTGGCCCCTTCAGGGGAGCGCCGGATGGGCGCGAACCCGCACGCCAACGGCGGTCTGCTGCTGCGCGCCCTGGAGCTGCCGGACTTCCGCGACTACGCCGTGGACATCAAGGAGCACGGCGTGACCGCCGCCGAGGCGACCCGCGTGCTCGGCGGCTTCCTGCGCGATGTGATGCGCGCGAACGAGCAGCACGCGAACTTCCGCCTCGTCGGCCCGGACGAGACCGCCTCCAACCGGCTCGGCGCCGTACTCGAGGCCACCGGCCGCACCTGGCTCGCCGACGCCGAGCCCGACGACGACGCGGACCTCGCCCCCGACGGCCGGGTGATGGAGATCCTCTCCGAGCACACCTGCCAGGGCTGGCTGGAGGGCTACCTGCTCACCGGCCGACACGGCTTCTTCTCCTGCTACGAGGCGTTCATCCACCTCGTCGACTCGATGTTCAACCAGCACGCCAAGTGGCTCAGGACGACCGAGCGCATCCCCTGGCGCCGCCCGATCGCCTCGCTCAACTACCTGCTCACCTCGCACGTGTGGCGGCAGGACCACAACGGCTTCTCGCACCAGGACCCCGGCTTCATCGACCACGTCGTCAACAAGAAGGCCGACGTCATCCGGGTCTACCTGCCGCCGGACGCCAACACCCTGCTGTCGGTCGCGGACCACTGCCTGCGCAGCAAGCACTACGTCAACGTCATCGTCGCGGGCAAGCAGCCGGCGCTCAGCTGGCTGTCCATGGACGAGGCCGTCGCGCACTGCACACGCGGCATCGGCATCTGGCAGTGGGCCTCGAACGACGACGGCGCCGAGCCCGACCTCGTCATGGCCTGCGCGGGCGACGTCCCGACGCTGGAGACCCTCGCCGCGACCGCGATCCTGCGGCAGGAGTTCCCTGAGCTGAAGATCCGCGTCGTCAACGTCGTCGACCTGATGCGCCTGCAGCCCGAATCCGAGCACCCGCACGGCCTGAACGACCGCGAGTTCGACGCCCTTTTCACCGCCGACCGCCCGGTCATCTTCGCGTACCACGGCTACCCGTGGCTGATCCACCGGCTGACCTACCGCCGCACCGACCACGACAACATCCACGTGCGCGGCTACAAGGAGGAGGGCACCACGACCACGCCCTTCGACATGGTCATGATGAACGACCTCGACCGCTTCCACCTCGTCATCGACGCGATCGACCGCGTCCCCGAGCTGCACGAGCGCGGCGCGCACCTGCGCCAGCGGATGCTCGACGCCCGCCTGGCCGCCCGCTCCTACACCCGCGAGCACGGCGACGACATGCCGGAGATCCGCGACTGGGTCTGGCCGCTCGGCTAGTCCCGTCCCGGGCGGGCACGAGTCCCGCGACGCGCCGAGGCGTCGCGGGACTCGTGCTTTCCGGCTGTGTCAGCGTTCTCGGGCGACGACGCGGAGCTTGAGGCCCGCCGGAGTGTTCACGACGTTCCGGTTGACCCGCAGCCGGTTGCCGGGCACTGCCACGAGGCGCCACCTCGCGGTGATGGTCGCGAGGATGAGCGCGGTCTCGACCATCGCGAACTGGTCGCCGATGCACTTACGCGCCCCCGTGCCGAACGGTATGTAGCCCTCGCGCGGTATGGCCGCGGCCCGATCCGGGTGCCAGCGGTCCGGATCGAAGCTGCGCGGGGACTCATGCGCGTGCGGGTCGCGATTGACGATGTAGGGGCTGTAGAGCACGTCGGTTCCGGCCGGTATGACGTGGCCGCCGAGTTCGGTCTCGGTGGTCGTGACCCGCGTGAAAAGCCATGAGGGGCTGTGGAACCGCAGCACCTCGGCCAGCAGCCGGTTCGTCGCTTCGAGCCGCGCGACGTCGTCGTGGTTGGCCGGGCGCCCGGCCAGCACCTCGTCGACCTCGGCGTGCAGTTCGGCCTCGAGTTCGGGGCGCCTGCTGATCTCGTACAGCGCCCACGACACAGTCTGCGCGGTCGTCTCCGTGCCCGCGATCATCATGAGTGCCAGCTGGTCCACGATCTCCGAGTCCGAGAACCGGTCCCCGCTGCCGTCCTGCGCCTTCGCCAGCAGCGCGGAGAGCAGATCGCCGTGCTCGAGTGGTCTCTCGCCTTCGGCGCGCCGCTCGGTGATCAGCCGCAGCATCGTCGCGCGCAGCCGTGCCACGGCCCTGCGATAGCGGCGGTAGCCCGGCACGAGGCGGGCGAGCGGCGCCGGCAGGGCCGTGTCGATCAGCACGCCGCGGGTGAGCTCGACGGCGTCGGCCACGATCTCCTCCAGCGTCTGCTCGGAGACCGAGCTGGAGAACATCGTCGAGGTGAGCACCCGGCCGGCGATCGTCATCAGCCCGGTGGCGACGTCCAGCTCCTGGCCGTCCTGCCAGGCCGCCACCGTGGCCGCGATCTGCTCGGTCATGATCTCGCCGTAGCCGGAGACCCGGCCGCGGGTGAACGAGGGCTGCATCAGCTTCCTGAGACGACGGTGCCGGGCGTGCGGCACGAAGCCCAGCGCGGCCGGCATCAGTTTCTCGGCCGCCTCGAACAGCGGGCCGCCCTTGTCGAAGACGTCGTCGGCGACCAGCACCCGGTGGGTCAGCTGCGGATCGCAGACCACGATCATCTCCTTCGGCCCGAGGCGCAGCCGCAGCAGGCCGCCCTTGCCGGCCAGGGTGTCGAGGTAGTGGAGGGGGTCGCGGGCGAGCCGGGGCAGGTGGCCCAGCAGCGGGACTGCCCCCGGGGCGACGGGGATCGAGGCGCACTCGGACATGTCAGACCTTTTCCTGGGTCACGTGAGCACATGTGGGTTTGTGGTGACGGGACCGCCACCACGGTTCTACCCGCGGGTACGCGCCCGTATTCACAGCGATCACACGTATCACGTCCGATCCCACCGGCGCCGGGCGCTGCGCCGGGGCTGCACCCGCCCCGCGGATCTCGCCGCCAAGCTGCTGAAACGCTTCAACGAACGGTATGGATTGCGCAAAAAACCCGAGGCCGCAGTGGGAGATGTCACATCATGGATCCGCCGGTCCACAGCTGGTTTCCCACCAGCGTGCGCCCGGCGCGCGCTGGGCGCGGACGCTTTTCCGCGTCGAGCGAGGTCTGATATAACGTCAGACCTGTCCGGAGAGACATCTGAACCGCTGTATCCGAACGCTGAGCAAGGTGGCCGCGTGCCTGGAAAGATCACCTCGACCGAGGCCGCGATCGCCTCCCGTGATCCCCGGGCCGAGGCCGGCAGCCGCCCCCGCCGCCACGAGCGGCGACCGGACCCGCGAAGTCCGATGCCTTGCGAAGCCGGCGTTCCCGGCGCTCTCCGCGGGCCGCGCCCGTGACTCCTCTCCCCGTCCCCGTCGGTCACCGACACACGCCCACGACCAGACCAAGGTTCTGCGAATGATACGCAAGCGACCGTCACCTCGTGGCTCACAAGGCGGCTCCTCCGTCGCCTACAGTGCCCTTATACCCGCATGCCTGACCGCGCTCTGTACGGTGGCCGCGATCCTCCTCGTCACCCCGCACGCGCGCCGCGCCGTCGCCGTGTGCGGCCTCGTCGCGGTCATCGCGGTCGGGCTCGCCTGCGCCGAGATCGGCCGCCGCGGGCGCGCGATCGCCCAGCTGCGCCGCCGCCAGGCCGCCACCGAACAGGAGCTCGTGCGCCGGCTCGAGATGCAGGAGGCCGAGACCGACCGGCTCGCCGTCGAGGTGCTGCCCGCCGCGATCAGCCGGCTGCACCACGGCGACTCGGTCGAGGAGGCCCTGTCCGGCGCCGGCCAGTCGGCCGCGCTCGGGGCCGCATTCGTCAAGGCGCACGAGGACGTCGTGCGCACCGTCCTCGACGCGGTCAAGGCCGAGGAGGACCTGCGCGACTCCGCGCAGCGCGCGTTCGTCAACGTCGCCCGCCGCGTCCAGGCCATCGTGCACCAGCAGTTCCAGGACCTGCGCGAGATGGAGGAGCGGCACGGCGGCAGCCCCGACGTGTTCGACGACCTGCTCCGCCTCGACCACGGCACCGCGCTGATCGGCCGCCTCGCCGACTCCCTCGCCGTCCTCGGCGGTTCGCGTCCCGGCCGTCAGTGGCAGGCGCCCGTGCCGCTGTTCAACGTGCTGCGCGGCGCGATGTCCCGGATCACCGACTACCAGCGCGTCGAACTGCACTCGGTGGTCGAGGTCGCCATCGCGGGCCCGACCGTCGAGCCGCTCATCCACGCGCTCGCCGAACTGCTGGACAACGCCACCCGCTACTCGCCGCCGCAGACCCGCGTGCACATGACCGCCGTCGAGGTGCAGGCCGGCATCGCGGTCGAGATCGAGGACGGCGGCGTCGGCCTCGGCGACGAGGCCCGCGTCCGCGCCGAGCGGGTGCTCACCCAGGTCGTCACCGGCCTCGACCTCGCCGACCTCGGCGAGAACCCGCGCCTGGGCCTGTCCGTGGTCGGCCGGCTCGCGCAGACCCACCGCTTCCAGGTCTCGCTGCGCCCCTCCGCCTACGGCGGCGTGCGCGCAGTGCTGATCATCCCGCGCGATCTGGCGACCGTCGTGCCGCTGTCCGCGGCCACTCCCGGCGCCGCGGTCACCGTGAACCCGAACCGCCCGGTGCCCGCCATCGCCCTGCAGCCGGAGGAGCCGCGGAACATCGAGACGAACGAGAACGGCCTGCCGCAGCGGCGGCGCGGCGTCACCCCGCCGGTCGGTGGCAGCAGGGCCCAGCAGAGCCTGACCGCGCCGCGCCCGGCGCAGGCGCAACAGCCCGAGCCCGCGGCCAACGGAGCGGCGCCCGCCGCGCCGCCGCCCGGCCTGTGGCTGGCCGCGTTCCAGAACGCGGTCTCCGGCGAGGGCCAGCGCGCCGAGCAAGCCAAGACTGACGATGCGTCGAGCAAGGAAGGCGAGTAGTCGATGATGGACCACCTGCAGCCCAGCATGGACTGGATGCTCAAGGACCTGGCGGAGAGCGTGCCGGGCACCCGGCACGTCATCGTCCTGACCTCGGACGGCCTGCGCATGGCCCAGCACAACACGGATGTGGACACCGCCGACCGACTCGCCGCCGCGTGCGCCGGCCTGCAGAGCCTGTCCGCCGCCGTCGCCGCCGAGTTCCCGCGCGGGGACAAGCAGATGCGCCTCGTGGTGATCGAGGTCGGCGGCGGATTCTTCTACCTGATGGCGGCCGGCGCGCGGGCGTACCTCGCGGTGCTCGCCGACGAGGGCGTGGACGCGGGCCTGATGGGACAGCAGATGCGCAACCTGGTCTCGCGCATCGGCGAGCATCTCACCAGCCCGCCCCGGATGGAGGAGAGGACGGCCGGGTGACCCCGTCCCCGATCAACGACGCGTCCAACTCCTGGGAGCAGGGCGGCCCGGAGCGGCTGTACGTGATCACCGGAGGGCGCGGCGCCTCGGGCCGCCGCGCCGACCTCGACCTGGTCACCCTGGTGGTGGCGCGGGCCGCGGCCAGGCCGGAGATGCAGCCGGAGCACGCGTCCATCCTGCGCATGTGCCACTACCCGCTGTCCATGGCGGAGATCTCGGCGTACCTCAAGCTGCCGTTCAGCGTGGTCGCCATCCTGGTCTCCGACCTGCTGGCGGAATCCACCGTCGAGGTGCGCGCCACCGTGCGCACCGCCGGCATTCCCGATCCCGAACTGCTCAAGGCGGTGATGTATGGACTCCAGAGGCTCTGAGCTGGCCGTCGGGCCGGCGCGTGAGGACGCGCTGCCCGCCTCGGCCGCCACCGCGGTCAAGATCGTCGTGGTCGGCGGGTTCGGCGTCGGCAAGACGACCCTGGTCGGCTCCGTCAGCGAGATCAGACCGCTGACGACCGAGGAGACGATGACCGAGGTCAGCGTCGGCGTGGACGACGTCCGCGGGGTCGAGCAGAAGAACGCGACCACCGTGGCCATGGACTTCGGCCGCATCAGCATCAACGAGGAGCTGGTGCTCTACCTGTTCGGCACGCCCGGGCAGCAGCGCTTCTGGTTCCTGTGGACGGGCCTGTTCGAGGGCGCGCTCGGCGCCGTCGTGCTGGTCGACACCCGGCGCCTCGAGGCCAGCTTCGACGTCATCGGGCGGCTCGAGGACGGCGGCGTGCCGTTCATCGTGGCGGTCAACGACTTCCCGGATGCCCCGACGCACCCGCTCGACCAGGTGCGCGCCGCGCTGGACCTCTCGCCCGCCGTGCCGATCGTCCAATGCGACGCGCGCAGCCGGGCCTCGAGCAGGGACACCCTGCTGGCCCTGATGCGCTACCTGTACTCGCTCTCCACCCGATCCGCGGCCCCGATGGCCGCCTCAGCCGCCACGGAGTGACCGTGTCCATCATCGACGAATCAAGCGCCGGATCAGGCGCTGCCGCCGTACCACCGCCGGGCTGCCCCGCCCACGCCGGCGGCACCGGGATGACTGCCCTCTACGGACCGCAGGCGCAGAGCGACCCGCACGGCGTGTACGAGAAGCTGCGCGCGGAGCACGGCAGCGTGGCCCCGGTCGAGCTCGAGGGCGGCGTTCCCGCCTGGCTGGTCCTCGGCTACCGCGAGAACACCGAGGCCGCGCGCAACCCGGCCCGCTTCACCCGCGACTCGCGGATCTGGCGCGACTTCAACGAGGGCCGCGTCCCGCAGGACTCCCCGCTCGTGCCGGTCCTCGGCTGGCGCCCCGACGTCGTCTCCGTGGACGGCGAGGAGCACCAGCGGCTGCGCGCCGCCGTCAACGACACCCTCGCCAGGTTCGACCGGCACGGCATCCGCCGGCACGTCCAGCGCTACGCCGGCCAGCTGATCGACGGCTTCGTCGAGACCGGCCGCGCCGACCTGGTCGGCCAGTTCTCCGAGCACCTGCCGATGCTGGTGTTCGCGCGGCTGATCGGCCTGACCGAGGAGCAGGGCCCGAAGCTGATCGAGGCGAGCGCCGGCATCGTCAAGGGCGGCGAGAAGGCGATGGAGTACAACAACTTCATCGTCGAGACCCTGCAGACCCTCACCCGCGAGCGCCGCCAGAACCCCGCGCACGACCTGGCGACCTGGATGGTGCAGCACCCTTCCGGCCTCTCCGACGAGGAGGCGGCCAACCACCTGCGCATGGTGCTGGTGGCGGGCAACGAGACCACCACGAACCTGATCTCCTCGACCCTCCGCATGGTGCTGACCGACCCCCGGTTCCGCGCCTCGCTGACCGGCGGTCTGATGACGCTGCCGGACGCCGTCGAGCAGATGCTGTGGGACGAGCCCCCGCTGATGGTCTGCCCCGCCCGCTTCGCCACGCACGACATGCAGTTCGGCGGCCAGGACATCAAGGAGGGCGACCTGCTCGTCCTCGGCTTCGCCGCCGGCAACACGGACCCCGAGATCCGCCCGGACCTCAGCTCCCCCATGCACGGCAACCGCTCCCACCTGGCCTTCAGTCGCGGCCCGCACGAGTGCCCGGGGCAGGACATCGGCCGCGCCATCACGGACACCGGCGTCGACGTCCTGCTCTCCCGCCTGCCCGACCTGCAACTGGCGGTTCCGGTGGAGCAGCTCAGCTGGACCGCCGCGACGTGGTCCCGCCACCTGGACGCCCTCCCGGTCCGGTTCACCCCCCAGCGCCGCTCCGAGCCCGAGCAGGAGGCCGCCGCCACCCGCATGGTGACGCAGCAGCCCGTCTCGAACGTCGCCCCGGCGCAGGGCCAGGCCCCGGCCCAGTCCGCTCCCGCCGCCGCTCCCGCTCCCGCGCCTGCCCTGAGCGCCGCCGCCGACGCGATGGCCGCCATCGCCCGGGCCGACGCGGCCGCCGAGGCCGAGGCCGGCTCCCGCCGCGGCTTCTGGTCGTCGCTCGCCGGCATCTTCCGCAGGAGGTAGGCAGGCAGGCGGCGGCAGGTAGCGAGTAGCACGTAGCCAGGGGCCTGAGCTGAGATCTCAGGCCCCTGGCTACGTGCCGGGCGCGCGCGAGCTCCCAGGAGCTGGAGACGAGCTACGAGACGACTGCCGGAAGCGCCGGTGTCCTGCGCAGCCGGAGCGCGAGCGTGCCCGCCACGCACAGCAGGGCTGCGGCGAGTCCCACGACGCCGGGCCACGCGGCCTCGGACCAGGCGCGGCCAGCCAGGCTGCCGAAGACGGACGAGCCGAGATAGTACGTGAACAGGTACAGCGAGGCGGCCTGCGCGGTGCTCGCCCCGCCGGCGAACGCGCGCGCGGGCACCCAGCCGCTGGCCACCCCGTGCACGGCGAAGAAGCCGCCGACCAGCAGCGCGAGGCCGAGGATGACCGCGGGCAGCGCGGACGGGATCGTCAGCAGCGTCCCGCCGACCGCGAGGACGCAGCCGATCGGCATGACGGCGCGGCGGCCGAACCGGTCGGCCAGCCGCCCGAACAGCGTGGAGCTGAGCGTGCCGACGGGGTAGACGAGGAAGAGCAGGCTGGCCGCGGCGAGGCCGAGGTGGAACGGGGCGTCGGCGAGGCGGAAGCCGAGGGTGTTGAAGACGGCGACCAGGGCCCCGGCCGAGCAGCCGCCGATCAGGTAGAGCGAGATCAGCGCCGGGTCGGAGAGCGCGCGGACGCCGGCCCGGACGAGGCCGCCCGCGGCGGGCGGCGCGGGGGTGAAGCGCTCCGAGGCGGGCAGCAGCATGCGGACGGCGAGCGCGCAGCCGAGGGAGAGGACGGCCGCCGCAGCCAGCGCCCAGCGCCACCCGGCGATCTCGGCCACCCCGCCGGTCAGCAGGCGGCCTGTCATCCCGCCGAGCGCGGTGCCGCCGATGTAGAGCCCTGCCGCGCGGGCCTGGGCCGAGGGGTGCAGTTCCTCGCGCAGGTACGCGGTGGCCACGGCCGGCAGCCCGGCCAGCGCGACGCCCTCCAGCAGGCGCAGCGTGAGCAGCGTCGTCCAGTTCGGGGCGAAGGCGCACGCGACCGCGATGAGGCTCGAGGCCGCGAGCGAGAAGTGGATCAGACCGGTGCGGCCGCGCCGATCCGAGACCGGGCCCGCGAACAGCAGCGCGGCGCCGAGCCCGAGGGTGGTGAGCGAGACCGTCAGCGTGCTGGCCTCGGTCGAGACACCGAAACGCGCGCTGAGCTGGGGGAGGATCGCCTGCGTGCTGTAGAGCAGCGTGAAGGTGGCGAGCCCGGCGGCGAAGAGCGCGGCCACGACGCGCCGGTAGGCGGCGGTGGACGGCAGGTGGCCGGGTGCGGCGGAGATCTCTTCCTCGGTGGTCGTCACAGGGCAACGGTGCTCCGGCCGGTGTCATACGTCTAATGCCCGGAACGGGCCGACTCGATACGTGATGCGTATGATGAGGGAATGCTGCTGCGCGACCTGGCGTGGTTGGCGGCCCTCGCCGATCACGAGCACGTGACCGACACCGCCGCCGCGCTGCGCACCAGCCAGCCGACGCTCTCCCGGGCACTCGCCCGCGTCGAGGCGGAGCTCGGGATGGAGGTCTTCGAGCGGGCCGCGGACGGCGTGCACGTGACACCCAACGGGCGCGTGGTCATCGAAGCGGCGCGCGAACTGACCTCGCGCTACCGGCAATTGCAGACGGACCTTGCAAGCGTCCTCGATCCGAACACCGGTGTCGTTCGGCTGGCCTTTCTCGACTCGATCGCCACATCGATCGTCCCGAGGCTCCTGCGCACCTTCCACGAGCGCGCACCGCACGTGCGCGTCCTGCTCAGCCAGGAGCCCGCGCACGAGATCCTCCGCGACCTGAACACGGCGGCCGTCGATCTCGCGATCACCGCGGCGCCGGCCTCCGGCGCGTACGGCTGGCATCCGCTGCAGGACGAACGGCTCGTGGTGATCGTGCCGCCGACGCACCGGTGGCGCCGCCGCAGGCAGATCGCGCTCGCCGAGCTCGCCGACGAGCAGCTCGTGGTCACGCCGGTCGGCTACGGCTATCGAACCCTGATCGACACGCTGCTGCGCGAGGCCTCGGTGGCCCCGGCCGTCTCGTTCGAGAGCCAGGACCTGGCCACGATCGAGGGCCTGGTCGCCGCGGGTCTCGGCGTGGCCGTGGTGCCCGAGCCGTTCGCCGGGCAGTCCGGCACCGTCGGCATCCGGATCACCGGCGACGCGGCCCATCGCACGATCGGCCTGGTCTGGCGCACCGACCGCACCCTGCCCGCCCCGGCCGCCCGCTTCCGGGATCTGGCGACGAGCACTGCCATGATGAAGGGATGAAGCCCGCTTTCGTCCTCGTGCACAGTCCGTTGCTCGGGCCGTCGACGTGGCTGCCGGTGGCCGATCGGCTGACCGCCGCCGGGTACCAGGCGCGCGTTCCTTCGCTGCTCAACGTGGGGGAGGGGGCGCCGCCTTACTGGTCGCGGGCCGTGGACGCCGTGCGCGCCGAGGTGGACCTGCTGCCGGCCGCGGTGCCGGTGGTGCTCGTCGGGCACAGCAACGCCGGCCTGCTGCTGCCGCCGATCCGCGCCGGGCTGACGCACCGTGTGGTCGGCTCGGTGTTCGTGGACGCGGCACTGCCGGCCCGCCGCGGATCGACGCAGGCCGCGTCGGCCGAGATGCTGGAGTTCCTGCGCCCGAAGTCCGCCGACGGCCTGCTGCCGCGTTGGACGGACTGGTGGGACGAGGCGGACGTGGCGCCGCTGTTCCCGAACGAGGCGATTCGGCGGAACGTGATCGCCGAGCAGCCGCGCCTGCCGCTGGCGTACTACGAGCAGGGGGTTCCGGTGCCGAGCGGCTGGAACGATCACCCGTGCTCGTATCTGCTGTTCAGCGCGTCGTACGAGGAGCTGGCCGCCGAGGCGCACGACCGCGGCTGGCAGGTGGCGCACCTGCCCGGCGCCCACCTGCATCAGATCGTCGATCCCGAGGGCACCGCGCGGCACCTCGTGGAACTCGCCGCCGGATCGTGAGCACGACCCGACGGCGATCGGATCATGCGGCGGTCGCGGTGCTCGGGACGTGCTCCGGGAGGTAGGGGGCGGACTCGACGGCGGGGGCCTGCCCGGCGCGGATGGACTCGGCGGACGCGGCCGGGTCGGCCAGACGCGACCACCACCAGGCGATTCCGGCGGGCGGCACGAAGCGGGCGGGCAGTTCGCGCCGCGCTTGCTCGGTGACGGTGATGGTGGACCGGTCGCCGCGGCGGTAGCGGCCGGTGTGCATGCTCCAGTCCAGGTTGCCGCGGATCCACGCGGACAGGCCGCCGATGTACCGCTGCGTGCCGTGGCTGACGTGCGGCCGGACCTGCTCGGACAGCCGCAGGTAGAGCGAGAGCACCGCGTCGCGGAAGTCGAGGGCCTCGGGCAGGGCCTCGCGCGCGGCGCGCTCGCGCTCGTTCGCGATCACGTCGACCAGGTTGATCTTGTCGCCGCTGCGCGAGTGCTCCTTGTAGTACGACGCGATGTCGTTGTCCAGGCCGACCAGGCAGCAGGTCATCTCGGTCAGGGCACGGATGTCGGGGCTCTCTATCTCGTTCGCGGGTACGTCGTAGCCCTCGGAGATCGGCAGCGTCATCGCGCAGACCTCCATGCTGCCGTTGCGGATCCGGGCCACCGCGTACTCGTCGATGCTCGGCACGCTGCCGCGCCTGCGGTGCGAGGCCTCCCACACCTGGTAGCCGAGGTATGCCTTCATGGAGTGCACCCAGCGGGCGGTGGCCGCCGGGCCGACCGCCATCGCGTCGAGGCGCTGTCTCAGGTCGGCCAGTCCGCGCGCGCACGGGCTGTCCGAGGTCGTGTGGCCGGTCTCCACGATCCGGTGCATCTCGTGCACCAGCAGGGCCATCTCGGCCGGATCGTGGCTGTAGCGGCCCTCGTCGCAGTAGGCGTCGTCGAAGGCGAACAGCCAGATCAGGCTGTACGCGGAGAACAGCGCCCCGGGTTCGTAGGAGCAGTCGGGCAGGGTGCGGCCGGCGAGCTCGCCGGCCGTGATGCTGTAGAGCCGTCCGGCCTCGCGCTGCTCGCCGTCGAGTGCGAAGCGTTCCATCCAGTCGACGGTGTCGCGTTCCCAACTCCGCCATGCGGGGTGAATCGCGGGCGTCATCGGGCACCACAGAACGACTTGGTCCGGGATGTCCATCAGGCCCCTTCCGGGTTGAGTCGGCCTTCCGAGTAAGCGGACGTATACTCCGGGTGAGCGGAGTGCGTCCACTGATGATCACTGGTCAGATTACTGAGTTCGTGACCTTCGTAAAGCCCCTGCTCCGGGGCGCACGGGAGCGTATGGAGTAAAGAACTCGCGTGCAGACGGGCGCCTGTCACCCGATGTGACCGACTGAGCGTTCTGAGTAGTCTGTTACCGCAGGGTTTTCAGTTGCCCCCGGTGGCCGTAGCGAAGCAGAGCCCGATGATGTCGAACGTGCACGTCGGCCCCGCGGAGGGAGTGTCCGAGACGGTCTCGCTCGGGCTCGGTGTCGGGATCGCGGCCGGAGTCGAGGACTGGGACGGGCTCGGCGTCGGCGTGTCCGAGGCGACGGGGCCCGCGGAAGTCGGCGTCGAGCTCGACGGTACCGGGGGAGTGGTCGCACTCGTCGCAGGCGTGGACACCGGTGCGGCCGCCGCGGGGGAGGCCGGGGTTGCGGCGGCGGTCGCAGGGGCCTGCGTCTGCGGGCTCTGCGCGACGGCACTCGGCGCGGCCTGGGCCGCCGCCGCGGACGTGGCGGCCGTCGTCCCCGCGGGAGCCGCGGGCGCTGCGGACCGCCTCGACGCGGGCGGCTGCGTGGCGGCGGCGCTTGCCGAGGCCGGCGCGCCCCGGGTCGCGGAGGCGGACGCTGCCGTGGCCGTGGCCGTGGCCGTGGCCGTGGTCGCGGGCCCGGACGTCGGCTGGATCGCGGCCGCGCGCGGCCGCAGCGCGGACTGCGCGGCGGC
>Ga0310811_10000241_pt1 | contig 78682 bp, 65 predicted proteins | sample YCmetagenome_FD_207642 | JGI IMG/M metagenome (GOLD analysis project Ga0310811, IMG submission 207642) | Soil microbial communities from experimental microcosm in Duke University, North Carolina, United States - YC | ecosystem: Engineered > Artificial ecosystem > Soil microcosm > Unclassified ... | reverse complement strand
CCGGGCCCCACAGACACGCGATGCCGGCCGCGATACACGCGAACGGGTTCGCCCCCGACGAGCCCGCGAGACGCACGGTCGACGTCGACGCGTTCTGCTCGTGGTCCGCGTGCAGGATCAGGATGCGATCGAGCGCGCGCACGAGCACGTCGTTGACCGGGTAGTCCTCGCACGGATTCGAGAACATCATCCGCATGAAGTTCGCGCTGTACGACAGCTCGTTGCGCGGATACACGAACGGCTGGCCGATGCTGTACTTGTACGCCATCGCGACGAGCGTCGGCAGCTTCGCGATCATGCGGATGGCCGAGACTTCGCGATGGTGCGGGTTATTGATGTCGAGCGAGTCGTGGTAGAACGCGGACAGCGCGCCGACTGCGGCGGTCAGGATCGCCATCGGGTGCGCGTCGCGACGGAAGCCACGGAAGAAGAACTGCATCTGCTCGTGAACCATCGTGTGGTTCGTGACCGTCTTCACGAATTCGTCTTTCTGCGCCTGGTTCGGCAGATCGCCGTTCAGCAGCAGATAGCAGGTTTCGAGGAAGTCGGCATTCTGTGCGAGGTTGTCGATCGGGTAGCCGCGATACAGCAGCTCGCCCTTGTCACCGTCGATGTAGGTGATCGCCGAGTTGCACGACGCCGTCGACATGAAGCCCGGGTCATACGTGAACTTGCCGGTCTGACCGTACAGTTTGCGGATGTCGATTACATCCGGGCCCATCGTGCCCTTGTAGATCGGCAATTCGACGCTCGGCGAGTTGTCGCTGAACGATAGCGTGGCTTTTACATCAGACGGGGTCATAGCACATCCTCAATCGAAGAAAAAACGGATTTCGATAGTTTGCACGCCATCTCGCCCAGCGCCTCCTGCACTGAGTTCAGACGTGACGCAGCAGCTCCAGCACCCGTCTTACGTCCGGGTCGGCAAGGTCGCCTTCCGGTTCCTTGCGTGCAAGCAGCAAGTCCATCAGGTCGTTATCGCTCAGCTCGAAGAGGCGCGTGAGTGCGCCTACATCGGCGTCGCTGAGGTCATTCTCGTAGCGGCTGAAAAAGCGCTCGAAAATCAGGTCGTTTTCGAGCAGGCCGCGCCGGGCGCGCCAGCGAAGGCGCGCCCGGCGTAGCGGATCAGCTTGATGCGAGTCCGAGTCCATCACTTTCTCAAACAGCGCGGCGGAACATCAGTTCCTTGATCTTGCCGATCGCCTTGGTCGGGTTCAAACCCTTCGGGCACACGTCGACGCAGTTCATGATCGTATGGCAGCGGAACAGGCGGTACGGGTCTTCCAGGTTGTCGAGACGCTCGGCAGTAGCTTCGTCGCGGCTATCTGCGATGAAGCGGTAAGCCTGCAGCAGACCGGCCGGGCCGACGAACTTGTCCGGGTTCCACCAGAAGCTCGGGCACGACGTCGAGCAGCTCGCGCACAGGATACATTCGTACAGACCGTCGAGTTCGTCGCGCTGTTCCGGCGACTGCAGACGCTCCTTCTCGGGCGGCGGCGTGTCGTTGATCAGGAACGGCTTGATCGAATGGTACTGGTTGAAGAACTGCGTCATGTCCACGATCAGGTCGCGGATCACCGGCAGGCCCGGCAGCGGACGCAGCACGATCTTCTGCGGCAGATCGTTCAGGTTCGTCAGGCACGCGAGGCCGTTCTTGCCGTTGATGTTCATCGCGTCCGAGCCGCACACGCCTTCACGGCACGAGCGACGGAACGACAGCGTTTCATCCACTTCCTTCAGCTTGACGAGTGCGTCGAGCAGCATGCGTTCGTGCGTGAGGTCGAGCTCGTACGTCTGCATGCGCGGCGCCGCGTCCTTGTCCGGATCGTAGCGGTAGACTTCAAAAATTCGTTTGGCCATTTCCGATTCCTTTTAACTGGCTTCGCTCAGAACGTACGCGCCTTCGGCGGCACCGACTCGACGGTCAGCGGTTGCATGTGAACCGGCTTGTACTCGAGACGGTCGTCCTCGCTGTACCACAGCGTGTGACGCAGCCAGTTTTCGTCGTCGCGATGTTCGTAGTCGCTGTGCGCGTGCGCACCGCGGCTCTCCTTGCGCGCTTCCGCCGACACCATTGTCGCGCGCGCCACTTCGATCAGGTTCGCCACTTCGAGCGCTTCGACGCGCGCAGTGTTGAAAACCTTCGACTTGTCCTTCAGGTGGATGTGCTTCGCGCGCTCCGCCACTTCCGCGATGTCCTTCACACCGGCTTCCAGCAGCGCCGACGTGCGGAACACGCCTGCGTGCTTCTGCATCGAGCCGCGGATGTCGTTCGCCACGCTTTGCGCGTACTCGCCCGAACTCGAGCTTTCGAGCGCCGCGAGACGCGACAGCGCGAAGTCGGCGGCATCGGCCGGCAGCGGCTTGTGTTCCTTCAGCTCCTTCACGTGCTTGACGATGTGGTTGCCGGCCGCACGGCCGAACACCACGAGGTCGAGCAGCGAGTTCGTGCCGAGCCGGTTCGCACCGTGCACCGACACGCACGAGCATTCGCCCACTGCGTAGAAACCGTTGACGACTTCTTCGTGACCCTTCGACGTGCCCACGACCTGGCCGTGGATGTTCGTCGGGATGCCGCCCATCTGGTAGTGAATGGTAGGGACAACCGGAATCGGTTCCTTGATGCAGTCGACGTTCGCGAACTTCAGCGCGATTTCGCGAATCGACGGCAGACGCTTCATGATCGTCTCGGCGCCGATGTGCGACAGGTCGAGCAGCACGTGGTCCTTGTTCGGACCGACGCCACGGCCTTCCTTGATTTCCTGGTCCATCGAGCGCGACACGAAATCGCGCGGCGCCAGGTCCTTCAGCGTCGGCGCGTAGCGCTCCATGAAGCGCTCGCCGTCCGCGTTACGCAGAATGCCGCCTTCGCCGCGCACGCCTTCGGTGATCAGCACGCCCGCGCCGGCCACGCCGGTCGGGTGGAACTGCCAGAACTCCATGTCCTGCAGCGCGATGCCCGAACGGGCCGCCATGCCGAGGCCGTCGCCGGTGTTGATGAACGCGTTCGTCGATGCCGCGAAGATCCGGCCCGCGCCGCCCGTGGCGAACAGCGTGGTCTTGCCTTCGAGGATGTAGACGTCGCCGGTTTCCATTTCGAGCGCGGTCACGCCGAGCACGTCGCCTTCCGCGTCGCGGATCAGGTCGAGCGCCATCCATTCGACGAAGAACTGCGTCTTCGCCGCGACGTTCTGCTGATACAGCGTGTGCAGCAGTGCGTGGCCGGTACGGTCGGCCGCCGCGCACGCGCGCTGGACCGGCTTCTCGCCGTAGTTCGCGGTGTGGCCGCCGAACGGACGCTGGTAAATCGTGCCGTCTGCGTTACGGTCGAACGGCATGCCGAAGTGTTCCAGTTCGTACACGGCGTTCGGCGCTTCGCGGCACATGAACTCGATCGCGTCCTGGTCGCCGAGCCAGTCGGAGCCCTTGATCGTGTCGTAGAAGTGGTAGTGCCAGTTGTCTTCGCTCATGTTGCCGAGCGACGCGCCGATGCCGCCCTGCGCGGCGACCGTATGCGAACGGGTCGGGAACACCTTCGACAGCACGCAGACCGACAGGCCGGCGCGCGCGAGTTGCAGCGAAGCGCGCATCCCCGAGCCGCCCGCGCCGACGATCACCACGTCGAACTTGCGACGCGGCAGTGAATTCTTGATTGCAGCCATTCTTTACACTCTCCAGAGAATCTGCGCGGCGTAGCCGAGGCTGCCCAGCAGCCATGCGATCGTCAGCACGTCCAGCGCGATGCGCAGGGCGACCGGTTTCACGTAGTCCATCCAGATGTCGCGCACGCCGACCCACGCGTGATAGAACAGCGCGAGCAGCGTGACGAACGTCGCGAGCTTCATCCACTGCGTGGAGAAGATCGACGCCCAGCCGTCGTACGAGAAATCACGTGCGCAGAAGAACCAGACGAGCAGCACAACCGTGTAGATGGCCATGATGACCGCGGTCGCACGTTGTGCGATCCAGTCGCGCAGGCCGTAGTGAGCGCCGACGACGAGGCGCTTCGGACCGATTCCGTTGTTGCCAGCCATTTTTTAGAATGCTCCGAAGAGTTTCGCCGCAAAGGCGATCGTGAGAACCGACGAGACGACCACGACGACCACAGACGTGCTCTTGCCGCTTTCCTTGTTGGTCAGGCTGTGGCTGAAGTCCATGCACAGGTGCCGCACGCCGGCGCAGAAGTGGAACAGGAACGCCCAGCCGAGGACCAGCACGACGATCTTGACGAGGATATTGGAGAGGAAGCCCTTGAATACTTCGAAGCTGAGTTCGGAAGTGAGGCTCTGATCGAACAGAAACAGCAGGAAAGGCAGAAATATGAACATCAGTGCGCCGCTGACGCGGTGACCGATGGATACGCGTCCGGCGAGAGGCAGACGGTATGCGAGCAATATTTGCCCAAGCCCGATATTCCGGTATTCCGGCCTCGGTTTTTTTACGGCTTCAGCCATGCTAGACCCCTACTATGTAGTCACACTAATCCGCGATTTTAGCGCCTTTTCATGCCGCACTGCAGTGAAAACCCCAAGGACGAATCCTCTGAAAGCCGCGCAACAAGGCCCACGCCGTCCTCCGATCGCCACGGAAACGGAACAATTCAACTCAAGTCATTCTGATAGTAGTACCCGGTCGTGACATACCAGCCGCGCCGGACTTCGACCGGCCGGTCACCATAGGTATAGGAAATGCGCTCGACGGACAGCAGCGGAAACCCGGCCGGCACGCCGAGCAGATCGGCGACGGCGGGGTCGGCGGCGACCGCGCGGATCTTCTCCGACGCGCGAATCATGCGCGTGCCGAATTCCGCTTCGAACATCGCGTAAAGGGGGCCCTTGTATTCCGACAGACGCTCGAGCGTCAGGCCGCGAAACACGGCGCCCGGCAGCCAGATCTCGTCGAGAACGGTCGTCTCGCCGTCGAATTCGAGCAGCCGCCGGATCAGCACCACCGGGTCGGCGGGCTTCAGGTCGAGCTGCCGCGCGACTTCCGCCGATGCACGCAGACGCCGGCATTCGAGCAGCCGGCTGACGTGAGGATGTTCGACGCCGTCATCCGCCAGCAATCTGAGGAAACGAAACTGGGCACGATCCTCGTTGTGCGTGGCGACGAACGTGCCCTTGCCCTGGCGGCGCACGAGGAGGTTTTCGGCGGCGAGTTCGTCGATCGCCTTGCGCACGGTGCCCTGGCTCACCTTGTAGCGGCCGGCCAGTTCGACTTCGCTGGGGATGATTTCGCCCGGGCGCCATTCGCCGGATTCGAGGCTCTGCGTAATGAGCCCCTTGATCTGCTGATAGAGCGGGCTGAACGTCGGCGACGAAGCCGGCGCGGTGGCGCCGCCCTCGGGGGCAGGAGGATTCGTGTTGCTCGCCGGGTTCGCACTCATGGCGCGCATTTCAACATAAAGGCCCCCTGCGCGTCCAGTTTTTCGATCTTAATACATATGTCTTATATAAGACATATGATAGTGTTGACTTTGCCAGGGCCCACTCCTACACTCCCGTTCGAGCAAGGGTTTGCGGGCGAACCGACGTTTGTCGCGCAGGCGGTGCACTGCGCCGCGGACCGCCCTCCATCATGCTGTCCTCACACGCAGTAGCGGTTCCGATCCGCCTCGCCTCGCCGGCAACAGCGCCGGACGTCCACGGACCGGCGGCAAGCAAGCGGTTGCAGGAGTCGGCACGCGAGCGGTCCGTGTCAGTCGCCAGTCGCGCATGGCAGCGTCGAGCGTCCCGTCCGTTTCCCTTTCGCCCGGTCGCGCAGGTCAGATCGTGGCGGTCGTGCCGCTCGCGCGAGGAACGGGTCTTCCCGGTTCGCCGTCGTGCCTGCGGCAAGACCACCGGATTCGCGAACGCCTCGGGTAACGCGCTATAGAATGGCGTTTTACCCTTGGCGTCTAACGTCAAACGCACACTCCTGGAGATTTCTCAATGGCTAAGCCCGCAAAGCGCGTTGCCGTCACCGGCGCCGCAGGTCAGATCGGTTATTCCCTGCTGTTCCGCATTGCCAATGGCGACCTGCTTGGCAAGGATCAGCCGGTCGTCCTGCAACTGCTTGACCTGCCGCAAGCTCAAGCCGCCGTCAAAGGCGTCGTGATGGAACTGGAAGACTGCGCATTCCCGCTGCTCGCGGGCGTCGTGGTCACCGACGATCCGAAAGTCGCTTTCAAGGACGCCGACGTCGCGCTGCTGGTCGGTGCTCGCCCGCGCTCGAAGGGCATGGAGCGCAAGGATCTGCTGTCGGCGAACGCCGAAATCTTCACGGTTCAGGGCAAGGCGCTGAACGACGTCGCAAGCCGCGACGTGAAGGTGCTGGTCGTCGGCAACCCGGCGAACACGAACGCGTACATCGCGATGAAGTCGGCGCCGGATCTGCCGAAGAAGAACTTCACCGCGATGCTGCGTCTCGATCACAACCGCGCGCTGTCGCAACTGGCCGCGAAGTCGGGCAAGCCGGTCGCGTCGATCGAGAAGCTCGCGGTGTGGGGCAACCACTCGCCGACGATGTACCCCGATTTCCGTTTCGCCACCGTCGAAGGCCAGTCGCTGACGAAGCTGATCAACGACGACGAATGGAACCGCAACACGTTCATCCCGACCGTCGGCAAGCGCGGCGCGGCGATCATCGAAGCGCGCGGCCTGTCGTCGGCGGCATCGGCGGCGAACGCGGCGATCGATCACGTGCGTGACTGGGTGCTCGGCACGAACGGCAAGTGGGTCACGATGGGCATTCCGTCGGACGGCTCGTACGGCATCCCCGAAGACATCCTCTACGGCGTGCCGGTGACCTGCGAGAACGGCGAGTACAAGCGCGTCGAAGGCCTCGAAATCGACGCGTTCTCGCGCGAGAAGATGGACCACACGCTGAACGAACTGCTCGAAGAGCGCGACGGCGTCCAGCATCTGCTCGGCTAAGCGCCAGTGCGCACGAACCGGGACGCCGTTGCTGCGCGGCGGGTTCCGGTTTTTTTGCGCGCGGGTCGCCTGTGACCCGCACACGCGGCGTGCGGCGTTGTTTTCGTGCGCTTGCGTGCGGCCAGCCGGCCGGCACGTACCGCACGCCTGATCCGGAGGCGTTCCACGTGGTGGAGCGTGTCCGGATCAGGCCAATTCACCACCCTTGGAACCCCTGACGCCGAAGATGCGCGCCCTCACGCCTGCCGAAGTGCTGTTTGACGGCGAAGCACCGCCGACCGTACTGCCCGTATGCGACCACTACGCGGGCAGCGAAAAGCTGATGTCGAAGTCGCTCGCGCTGCAGCAGGAACTCGGGCCCGTCTTCGACGTGACGCTCGACTGCGAAGACGGCGCGCAGGTCGGCCGCGAAGCCGATCACGCGGAACTCGTCGCGTCGTTCCTCGGCAGCGAGCATGATCGTTTCGGGCGCGTCGGCGTTCGCATCCACGATTTCCACCATCCGCACTGGCGCGACGACGTGCGCCTGATCCTGCGCGCCGCAAAGCGGGCGCCGGCCTACATCACGCTGCCGAAGATTCGCGCGGCCGGCGACGCAGCCGAGATGTGCGCGTTCATCGAGGCGACGCGCGTGGAACTCGGCATCGCGCAGCCCGTGCCGGTGCAGATTCTCGTCGAAACCCACGGCGCGCTCGCGCGCGTGTTCGATCTCGCCGCGCTGCGCGGCGTCGAGGCGCTCAGCTTCGGCCTGATGGATTTCGTCTCGGCGCACGACGGCGCGATTCCCGATACGGCGATGCGCTCGCCCGGCCAGTTCGATCATCCGCTCGTACGGCGCGCGAAGCTCGAAATCGCGGCCGCGTGCCACGCGTTCGGCAAGGTTCCGTCACACAACGTGACGACCGAGGTGCGCGACATGAGCGTCGTCGCGAACGACGCTGCGCGCGCCCGCAACGAGTTCGGCTACACGCGGATGTGGAGTATTCACCCGGCGCAGATTCCCGCGATCGTCGACGCATTCGCGCCGCGCGACGAAGAGATCGCCACGGCCGCCGACATCCTGCTCGCCGCGCAGGCCGCGCATTGGGGGCCGACGCGTCATCACGATACGTTGCACGACCGCGCGAGCTACCGCTACTACTGGTCGGTGTTGCGCCGCGCCCGCTCGACGGGCCGCAGCGTGCCGGCCGATGCTGCCCCGCTGTTTTTCGAAGCGTCGAAGTGAGCCCCGAGGAGCACGAGCGACATGAGCGAAACCACCGAAACGAAGCCCAGTTCGATCAAGCCGAAGAAATCGGTCGCGCTGTCGGGCGTGACGGCAGGCAATACCGCGCTCTGCTCCGTCGGCCGCACCGGCAACGACCTGCACTATCGCGGCTACGACATCCTCGATCTGGCCGGCAACTGCCAATTCGAAGAGATCGCGCACCTGCTCGTGCACGGCAAGCTGCCGAACATCGCCGAGCTGACCGCGTACAAAACCAGGCTCAAAGCGCTGCGCGGGCTGCCCGCGAACGTGAAAGCGGCGCTCGAATGGGTGCCCGCGTCCGCGCATCCGATGGACGTGATGCGCACCGGCGTGTCGGTGCTCGGCACCGTGCTGCCCGAGAAGGACGATCACAACGTGCCCGGTGCGCGCGACATCGCCGACCGGCTGATGGCGTCGCTCGGCTCGATGCTGCTGTACTGGTATCACTACTCGCACAACGGCAAGCGCATCGAAGTGGAAACCGACGACGACTCGATCGGCGGCCACTTCCTGCATCTGCTGCATGGCGTCGAGCCGTCGCGGTCGTGGGTCGATGCGATGCACGTGTCGCTGAACCTGTACGCGGAACACGAGTTCAACGCGTCGACGTTCACCGCGCGCGTGATCGCGGGCACCGGCTCCGACATGTACTCGGCGATCACCGGCGCGATCGGCGCGCTGCGCGGCCCGAAGCACGGCGGCGCGAACGAAGTCGCGTTCGAAGTGCAGAAGCGCTACGAATCGCCTGACGAAGCCGAAGCGGACATCCGCGCGCGCGTCGAGCGCAAGGAAGTCGTGATCGGCTTCGGGCATCCGGTGCACACGATCTCGGATCCGCGCAACAAGGTGATCAAGGAAGTGGCGCGCAAGCTGTCGAAGGAGCAGTCGAACACGAAGATGTTCGACATCGCCGAGCGCCTCGAAGCGGTGATGTGGGACGCGAAGAAGATGTTCCCGAATCTCGACTGGTTCAGCGCGGTGTCGTACCACATGATGGGCGTGCCGACCGCGATGTTCACGCCGCTGTTCGTCGTGTCGCGCACGTCCGGCTGGGCCGCGCACATCATCGAACAGCGCATCGACAACAAGATCATCCGGCCGAGCGCAAACTACACCGGGCCGGAAAACTTGCGGTTCGCTCCGCTAAATAGGCGAAAATAGCGACCGCTGTGCGCTCTCGGGGCGCGCGCAGTGCAAGCCGGCGGACGTCCGCGTCCGCGCACTGTTTAACCGATTGCAAATTGAAAGGTTTATTTCCATGAAGAAACTCCTGATCGCCGCCGTAGTGGGTGCGCTGTCCTCGACGATGATCATCGGTGCCACCGACGCCGTCGCCCAACCCTCGTCGACCACGGCGAAGAAGACCACCGCCAAGCGGCCCGCCCCGAAACGCCTGATCAAGCGCAAGCCGAACCCGGCGCGCGAAGCCAGGGTCGATCCGATCCCGGCAGGCGCCGTGCTGTGGTCCTGCGCGGAAGGCCTGTCGTTCGACCTGAAGGGCGACATGAAGCGTGACCAGATCGTGACCGTCCACTGGGCGAACCGGAACTACAACCTGCCGCGCCAGCCGACGACGACCGGCGCCGACCGGTTCCACGATCCGGCGAGCGGCCTCGACCTCGTCGTCATCCCGACGAAGGCGATGCTGTTCTCGGACAGCGACGGCTCGCGTCTCGCCGACGAGTGCAAGACCGCCGAGATGGCGCAGGGCGCTCCGGCGCCGACGCAGTCGAACTCGCTGAAGCTGCAGTAATCGCGCCGCGGAAAACGCCCCGATGTCCGCTCCGATCTCCAATGCCCGGCCGTTGCCGGACCAGGTCCTGGTCGATATCGTCGACTATGTCCTGGGGTACCGCGTCGACAGCGCAATCGCGCTTTCGACCGCGCAGTACTGCCTGATCGACACGCTCGGCTGCGGACTCGAGGCGCTTTCCTACCCCGCGTGCACGAAGCTGCTCGGACCGATCGTGCCGGGCACGATCGTCCCGCACGGCGCGAAAGTGCCGGGCACTTCCTTCCAGCTCGATCCGGTCGCTGCCGCGTTCAACCTCGGCGCGATGATCCGCTGGCTCGACTTCAACGACACCTGGCTCGCGGCCGAATGGGGCCATCCGTCCGATAACCTCGGCGGCATCCTCGCGACCGCAGATTGGCTCTCGCGCACCGCCGTCGCCCACGGCAAGGCGCCGCTGACGATGAAGGACGTGCTCGTCGGCATGGTGAAGGCGCACGAGATCCAGGGCTGCATCGCACTCGAAAACTCGTTCAACAAGGTCGGGCTCGACCACGTGCTGCTCGTGAAGCTCGCATCGACCGCGGTCGTCGGCCAGTTGATCGGCCTCACGCGCGACGAGTCGATCAACGCGCTGTCGCTCGCGATGGTCGACGGCCACGCGCTGCGCGCCTACCGTCACGCGCCGAACACCGGCTCGCGCAAGTCGTGGGCCGCCGGCGACGCGACGTCGCGCGCGGTGCGCCTCGCGCTGATCGCGAAGACGGGCGAGATGGGCTATCCGTCGGTGCTGACCGCGAAAACGTGGGGCTTCTACGACGTGCTGTTCGACTCGCAGCCGTTCCGCTTCCAGCGCCCGTACGGCACGTACGTGATGGAAAACGTGCTGTTCAAGATTTCGTTCCCGGCCGAGTTCCATGCGCAGACCGCCGCCGAAGCGGCGCTGACGCTGCACGGCCGGCTCGCGGCGCAAGGCCGCCGCGTCGAGGACATCAGCCGGATCACGATCCGCACGCACGAAGCAGCGATCCGCATCATCGACAAGAAAGGTCCGCTGAACAATCCGGCGGACCGCGACCACTGCATCCAGTACATGGTCGCGGTGCCGCTGATCTTCGGCCGCCTCACCGCCGCCGATTACGAAGACACGGTCGCGCAGGACCCGCGCATCGACGCATTGCGCGCGAAGACGGCCTGTGTCGAAGACCCGCAGTTCACGAAGGACTACCACGACCCGGACAAGCGTTCGATCGCGAACGCGCTGACCGTCGAGTTCAGCGACGGCACGCAGTTCGACGAAGTCGTGGTCGAATACCCGATCGGCCACAAGCGACGCCGCGACGAAGGCATCCCGCTGCTGATCGAGAAGTTCCGCACCAATCTCGCCCGCCGCTTTCCCGCGAAGCAGCAGCAGATGATTCTCGACGCATCCCTAGACCAGACACGGCTCGAAGCCATGCCGGTCAACGAATACGTCGACCTGTACGTGATTTAGTTCCATCCGGATCAGTGCAAGCAAAGCGTGTAGCAACGCGTAATTTCCGCGATTAAACGAAGGAAAACACCATGGCCCACAACCTCCATAAAACGCTCAAGGAATTCGACAGCGGTTCCGGTAAAGGCAAGTTCTACTCGCTGCCGCAACTCGGCAAGCAGCTCGGCGTGAAGATCCATCGCCTGCCGGTTTCGATCCGTATCGTGCTCGAGTCCGTGCTGCGTAACTACGACGGCAAGAAGATCGCGGAAGAGCACATCGAGCAACTCGCGAACTGGAAACCGAACGCCGCGCGTGTGGACGAGATTCCGTTCGTCGTGTCGCGCGTCGTGCTGCAGGACTTCACCGGCGTGCCGCTGCTCGCCGACATCGCCGCGATGCGCGGCGTCGCCGAGCAGGTCGGCAAGAACCCGAAGGTCATCGAGCCGCTCGTGCCGGTGGACCTCGTCGTCGACCACTCGGTCCAGATCGACCACTTCCGCCAGAAGGACGCGCTCGACCTGAACATGAAGCTGGAATTCCAGCGCAACAACGAGCGCTACCAGTTCATGAAGTGGGGCATGCAGGCGTTCGACACGTTCAAGGTCGTGCCGCCGGGCATCGGCATCGTGCACCAGGTCAACCTCGAATATCTGGCACGCGGCGTCCACAAGAAGGCCGAAGGCGCCGACACCGTCTACTACCCGGACACGCTCGTCGGCACCGACAGCCACACGACGATGATCAACGGCATCGGCGTCGTGGGCTGGGGCGTGGGCGGCATCGAAGCGGAAGCGGGCATGCTCGGCCAGCCGGTGTACTTCCTCACGCCGGACGTCGTCGGCGTCGAGCTGAAGGGCAAGCTGCGCGAAGGCTGCACGGCAACCGACCTCGTGCTGACCATCACCGAAATGCTGCGCAAGGAGAAGGTCGTCGGCAAGTTCGTCGAGTTCTTCGGCCAGGGCACGGCGTCGCTGTCGCTGCCGGACCGCGCGACGATCGGCAACATGGCGCCGGAATACGGCGCGACGATGGGCTTCTTCCCGGTCGACGACAAGACGATCGACTACTTCAAGGGCACGGGCCGCACGCAAGCGGAAATCGCCGCGTTCGAGAGCTACTTCAAGGCGCAGGAACTGTACGGCATCCCGAAGGCCGGCGACATCGACTACACGAAGACGCTGACGCTCGACCTCGCGACCGTCACGCCGTCGCTCGCCGGTCCGAAGCGTCCGCAGGACCGCATCGAGATCGGCAACGTGAAGTCGACGTTCACCGACCTGTTCTCGAAGCCGGTCGCGGAAAACGGCTTCGCGAAGAAGGCGGACGACCTGTCGGCCGAGTACACGACGACGGACAACGTGAAGCTGCACAACGGCGACGTGCTGATCGCCGCGATCACGTCGTGCACGAACACGTCGAACCCGAGCGTGCTGCTCGCCGCGGGCCTGCTCGCGAAGAAGGCCGTCGAAGCGGGTCTGACGGTGGCGCCGCACATCAAGACGTCGCTCGCCCCGGGGTCGCGCATCGTCACCGAATACCTGACCAAGACGGGCCTGCTGCCGTACCTGTCGAAGCTCGGCTTCGAACTCGCGGCCTACGGCTGCACGACCTGTATCGGCAACGCGGGCGATCTGACGCCGGCGCTGAACGATGCGATCGTGAAGAACGACGTCGTCGCGGCTGCGGTGCTGTCGGGCAACCGTAACTTCGAAGCGCGTATCCACCCGAACATCCGCGCGAACTTCCTCGCGTCGCCGCCGCTCGTCGTCGCGTACGCGATCGCCGGCAACATCACGCGCGACCTGATGACCGAGCCGGTCGGCAAGGGCAAGGGTGGCAAGGACATCTTCCTCGGCGACATCTGGCCGACGAGCGAAGAAGTCAACGCGCTGCTCAAGTTCGCGCTCGACGCCGACGCGTTCCAGAAGAACTACAGCCAGCTCACGAAGAAGGGCGACCTGTGGAGCAAGATCGAGGGCGAAGAAGGCCAGGTGTACGACTGGCCGAAGTCGACGTACATCGCGGAGCCGCCGTTCTTCGGCAAAGACTTCTCGATGTCGCCGGCCAAGTCGATCCCGCAGGTCAAGGGCGCGCGCGCGCTCGGCATCTTCGGCGACTCGGTGACGACCGACCACATCAGCCCGGCAGGCTCGATCAAGGAAGACTCGCCGGCCGGCAAGTGGCTGAAGGAAAACGGCGTGCAGAAGGCCGACTTCAACAGCTACGGCTCGCGTCGCGGCAACCATGACGTGATGATGCGCGGCACCTTCGCGAACGTGCGGATCAAGAACCTGATGATCCCGGCGAAGGCGGACGGCACGCGCGTCGAAGGCGGCCTGACGATCCACCAGCCGAGCGGCGAACAGCTGTCGATCTACGACGCCGCGATGAAGTACATCGCCGCCGACACGCCGACCATCGTGTTCGCGGGCGAAGAGTACGGCACCGGCTCGTCGCGCGACTGGGCCGCGAAGGGCACGCAGCTGCTCGGCGTGAAGGCCGTGGTCGCACGCAGCTTCGAGCGGATCCACCGTTCGAACCTCGTCGGCATGGGCGTGCTGCCGCTGCAGTTCAAGGGCGCGGACAGCATCCAGTCGCTCGGCATCACCGGCGACGAGACGTTCGACGTCGAAGGCCTCGGCGACAACTTCAAGCCGCAGCAGGAAGTGACGCTCGTGATCCGTCGCAAGGACGGCAAGGAGCAGCGCGTGCCGGTTCTGCTGCGTATCGATACGCCGATCGAAGTGGACTACTACAAGCACGGCGGGATTCTGCCGTTCGTGCTGCGCTCGCTGCTGGCGGCGTAAGTTTTTGCAGGTGCGGCGTCCGGCAACGGATGCCGCCACGTTTGGAAGCCCGGCGCGAGTCGGGCTTTTTTTTCGTTCGTCGTATCGGCTGCTTTGCGCTCAGTACGGCGCGACGGCACTCCGGCCATCGACGTCCGGCGCCGCCATCACGCGGTTGCGTCCCATTGCCTTCGCCATGTAGAGCGCCGCGTCCGCCCGTGCCATCGCGTCTTCCAGCGTGTCGGCCGGATCGATGCCGGCCACGCCCGCGCTGAGCGTGCAGCGCACCGCGCCGGCGGGCGACTCCTCGACCGCGAGCCGCAGCGCGTCGGTCAACGCTTGTGCGTCGTGCTTGGCGGTGCCGACGAACACGATCGCGAACTCTTCGCCGCCGATGCGCCCGAAAAGATCACTCGATCGCAGCCGGCCCGCCACGACCGACGCGAAATGCGCGAGCGTGCGATCGCCCACGGCGTGGCCGAAGCCGTCGTTGATCGCCTTGAAGTTGTCGATGTCGAGAATCGCAAACGATAGCGGCGCGCCGCCTGCCTGCGCGTCGGCATGCAACGCGCTCGCCTTCGTCATGAACGCGCGCCGCATCAGCGCGCCGGTCAGCTCGTCGATCGTCGCGAGCTTTTCCATCCGTCTGACGAGTTGATCGTGGGCCAGCATCGCCATGCCGATCGACATGCACGGCAACGTGATGATCGGCAGGCCGAGGAACAGGACGCTCCATGGCGACGGCTGAAAGTACGTGACCGGCGGCACGCTGCCGAACAGCGTCGCGACAGCGCGCGCGACATGGACCACCGCTCCGGCATAAGCGGCAACCGTGACGAACCGGTAGCCGTACCGCGCGCCGTCTCGCGGCGCGTGTCGCAGCGTCAGCGTGCCGACGGCGATCCGTCCGTAGGCCAGCACGCCCGATACCAGCGCGATCCTCACCTGGACGTTCGGCGCCACCCACGTCACGTAGACCAGCGCAACGAACGCGATGACCAGCGCGCCCGTCTCGTCGCGGCGCACCGCGCGTACGCCCAGAAACTCACGCGTGCCTTGAACGAGCAGCGCCACCGCGACGAACGCGATGAACGCAATGCCAACGATCGCCGCCGGGTTGGACCGATTGCCGACGAGCCACACGAGCAGCGAAGCCACCGCGAGGAGCGCATAGGCCGCGCACCAGCGGCCGACTCCGCGCACGGCGGTGCGCATCAGCGAACCGAGGATCGCGACGCTCATCAGGCAGGATACGATCAGGATCCCGAACAGGTGGAGCGGGTTAAGCATGAAGGCGCCGGACGACACGAAACGGGGAAACCGGATTGACGCGCCCCGATCCGACGAACCGCGGGCGGCACACCACGGCGAGCGACGCAAGGCCGGCGCGGCCCCGCCGGCTGAATCGACTCTCCATCCACATCCCCGGTTATTTTGTTTTCTAAGGATCGACGGGCTGCTATTGGCAGCGATTTTATCGTCTCAAAATTACAGTCGTGAGCATATAGCGGATTGCCGTGCCGAGCGAACAGGCTTTTTAATTAATTGCTGAGACCGTTTAATCGTCAGATGAATTGCCGATTTCCCGGCGCATATGAATGACGCCCCAGCCGAACCCGAGCAATCCGGCGACGACCGATCCGATCAACACGCCGAGCTTCGCGGCCGCCAGCAGATTCGGATCGTCGAACGCGAGCATCGCGATAAACACCGACATCGTGAAGCCGATACCCGCGAGCAGCGCGATCAACCCGATGCCCGGCCATGTGACCCCAGTCGGCAACCGGCACAGACCCGATTTCACCGACAGCCAGCTGGTCGCGAATACGCCGAGCGGCTTTCCGACGACGAGCGCGAGCGCCACGCCGCCCAGCACCCACGGCGTCTCGCCATGACCGAAGTCGATGCCGGCGACGCTCACGCCGGCATTCGCGAACGCGAAAATCGGCATGATCGCGTACGCCACCCACGGGTGCAGCGTCCATTGCACCCGCACGACCGGCGCCAGCAACTCGCGCTGCGCGAAGCGAAGCGCGCGCAACGGCTTCGCGAGCCGGTCGAGGTCGCCGGTTGCGCCGCCCTGCTCGCTCAGACTATTGGCGGCGCGGGAGAAGGCCACCAGCACGTGCTCGCGTCGCCGCATCGGCACGACCGGCGTCATGAAGCCCAGCACGACCCCGGCGAGCGTCGGATGTGCACCGCTGACGAAGAGCCCCGCCCAGATCACCGCACCGGGCAGCACATAGACGGGCGCAGCGCCGACGCCCAGTCGCTGCAACGCGAGCACCATAACGACGCCGATCGCGCTGATGCCGAAACCGGCGACGTGCAAGCCGGAAGAATAGAAGCACGCGATGATCAGCACGGCGATCAGGTCGTCCACCACGGCGAGCGTCAGCAGGAACACGCGGACGTTGCCCGGAATCGACTTGCCGAGCAATGCCAGCACGCCGACCGCGAACGCGACGTCGGTCGCCGTGGGAATGGCCCAGCCCCTTGCCGCGCCGGTGCCGTGATTGATCGCGAGATAGATCAGCGCGGGCGCGGCCACGCCGCCCATTGCCGCCGCGAGCGGCAGCATGGCCTGCCTCGCGTCGCTCAGCGAACCCTCGTGCATTTCCCGCCGGATCTCCATACCGACGACGAGAAAGAACACCGTCATGAGTCCGTCGTTGATCCAGAAGTGCAGCGGTCTCGCGAACGTCCATTCGCCGACGCCGAACGTCAGCGGCGTTTCCCACAGCGCGTGATACGCATGCGCATACGGCGAATTCGCCCAGACGAGCGCGACGAAAGCGGCGACGAGCAGCACGATGCCGCCCGCGGCTTCGACATGCAGAAAATGTTCGAGCGCGGTGAAGCCCTGGCGGGCGATGCGCTCGGCGCGCGATGGAGACGGTGGAGGGCGATTCTGGAGCATGGGCGAAAGACGTCCTGCGCGGCGGCCCGACCAGCGCAAAACCTGTCCCGCCGCGACATGCGGCTAACACCCAGCGGAGATTCTAGCGTGCCCGCGCGCTCGATCGACGCGCGCGCCGGCTCAGTCGATCAGATTGTTCAGCGTCGCGTATTCGATCAACGCCGCGAGCGACGACACGCCGAGCTTGTCGAGCACGCGCGTCTTGTACGTGCTGACGGTCTTGTCGCTCAGAGAAAGACGCGCGGCGATGTTCTTGTTGCTCATCCCGCGCGCGAGAAATTGCAGCACTTCGAGTTCGCGCGGCGACAGCCCGTTCAGCGCGACGTCGCGGCTGCCTTCGCAACTGTGCCGGCGGGGAAGCAGTCGTAGCCGAGCAGCACCGCCTTCGCGACGCTGCGCAGTTCCTCGATGCCCCGGTTCTTGTTCACGTAGCCGTTTGCACCGGCGATGCGGGTGTGATTCGCCATCACCTGTTCGGGCTTCGCGGTCAGCACGAGCACGCGCGTTCGCGGCGCCTTGCTGCGTATCGTGCGGATCAGCGACAGGCCGTCGAGCTTCGGCAGTTCGAGATCGAGAATCACCAGATCGGGCAGCAGCGTCTGCACGAGCCGCAGGCCTGTTTCCCCGTCCCCGCTGTCCCCCGCCAGTTCGTACTCGGCGTTGAGTACGTTCGACAGCATCTTTACTACGATCGGATGGTCGTCGATAACGACGATGCGCTTCATTGTCTGATTCATTGTCTGGCAAGGCTCGTAACCGGCGCCCCGGGCGCGAAACCTACAGGCTGGATGACAGTCCAGCGCCAATGAATAGGACTCGTCCCAAAGCGCTCGCGCTCATGATCTGGTTGCCGTCGCCGCGCTACTTGAGTCCGAAATCGACGCGTGTGGTCGCCCCCTTGTCCGAGATGCCCTTCGCGTCGAGCTTCGGCGCGACGATGAACACGCGGCTCGAATCCACCTTGCCTTCGAAGTACTGCTGGACCGCCTGCGCCCGCCGCTGCGCGAGGTCGCGCAGCGTCGCGTCGTCGACCGTCGCGTGCGCGGCGAGCGCCTCTTTCATGTCGTCGGCCGGCAGCGTCTTCGTCATGCCGATCATGTTGCGCGGCTTCTTGAAGTCGGCGTCCTTGTACGCGCGCGTCAGGTATTTCTGATATTCGCCGCTGTCGACCTTGATCGTCGACGGATCGACGCTCTCGCCTTTGCCGACCGTGTCCTTCAGCTTCTGCTGCCGCACGAGGTCGTCCACGTACGCCTCGCGCAGCGCCGGCGTGTCGACGGCCGGATCGACGCGGCCGATCAGGTCGATCTTCACCGACGGCTTGTCGGCGAGCGCCTTCGCGATCGTGTCGAGCTTCTGGTTGTCGGCGGCGGTGAGCGTGGCCGAGCCGGCCGCGAATTCGACGTAGCCGAGTTCCTCGCCGTGGCCGGCGCCGAACGCGTTCGCGAGCAGCGAGAACGGCGCGGTCACCGCCTTCTCGACGAGGTTCAGGATCGCATGCCAGACGAGGCTGCCGATGCTGAACTGCGGATCCGACAGCGAACCCGACACCGGAATGTTCACGTCGATCTGCCCCTCGCGGTTCTTCAGCAGCGAGATCGCGAGCCGCACCGGCAGCTTCGTCGCGGTGTCGTTGGCGACGTGGTCGCCGAACGTCAACTGGTCGATGAACAGATGGTTGTTAGCGGTCAACTCGCCGTTCTCGAGCTGGTAGTGCAGATCGACGTTCAGCTTGCCCTTGGTGATCGGGTAGCCGGCGTACTTCGTCGAGTACGGCGTCAGGTTGGTCAGCTCGATGCCGTGCGCGTTCGCGGTCAGATCGAGCGACGGTTTCGCGATCAGCGGATTCACGGTGCCCTTGATCGCAATCGGACCGTTGCCCGCGAGGCTCGCGGACACGTCCACCGGCGCGGGCGTCGTCGACTGCGTGCCGAACGCGCCGACCCGGCCGTGGATCTGCACGAGATCCGCCGTGTAGTTCGGCTTGATGAAATTGTCCGTGTAGTTGACGCTGCCGTTTTGCAGCACCAGTTCGCCGAAGTGCAGCCGCGTCGGCGGACCCGACGGCGACGGCGTCGACGCGACCGCTTGCGCGCCCGACGCGGCTTGAGGCGCCGACGCCGCGACCGGTGACGCCGCTGCAGCCGAAGCCGGCGCCGGTGCGACCGCCACTGCCGCCGGCGCCGACGCGCCCGCGACCACCGCCGCCGCCTCGCCCGCTGTGCCCGCTGTGCCGGTTTCAGCCCCCGCCGCATGCTCCGCCGCGCCGGGGTTCAACGGCACCGGGCCCTTGCCCGCGTTCCCCTTCTGGCTCCCGACGACATCGTTCAGATTCAGCTTGCCCTGGGCGTCGAGCAGCACGCGTCCGTAGAACCCCGCGAACGTCACACGCCGCGCGTCGACGTCGGTGCCCTTGTCGCCGTCGTAGCTCGCCTTCAGATTCGACAGTTCGAGCGCGCGCCAGCCGGCGAACGGCGCGGACGTCGTCTTGTCGAGCATCCGCACGTCGACGAGCGCCGCGTCGCCGCGATAGGTCGCCTGCAGCGCCTTGCCCTGCGTGAGCGCGAGCTCGCCCTTCGCGTTCAGCAGCGCGCTCGCGACGACCGCGTTCAGCTTGTCGCCGAAGTACGGTTCGAACGCGGCGGTATCGAGCCGGTTCGCGTCGATCTTCAGCGTCGTCTTGAGCGGCGTCGGGTTCACGTCGCCGTTGATCGCGAGCGTGCCCTTGCGATTGATCGTCGCCTTCAGATCGAGCGGCAACGGCTTGCCGAGGTCGTCGCTGATGTGCTGCACCGTCACCTGCAGCGGCGCGATGTCCACTTTCACCGGACGCGCCGTCGAACTGTCGGTGAACGCGACCGCGCTGTCCTTCAGGTTCAGTTCGTCGATCCGGTAGTGCCACGCGCTCGTCGCCGCGCTGGCTTTCGCCGGCGCGCGCGCCGGCGGCGCCTCGTGCCCGCCGCCCGCCAGTTGCGTGAGGTCGAGCGTGCCGTCCTTGCGGCGCTCGGCGCTCACATTGAGCCCCGTCGCGTCGACGGCCGCGATTTGCGCATCGTGCGTCGCGAGATCGACCTTGCCGACCCGCACCTGGCCGTGCGCGAGCGCGATGGCCGGTGCGCTCGCGTCGCGCGCCGTCACCTTCAGCGATTGAAGGTCCAGCGTGCTCTGCCCGACCTGCAACGCGACCGGCGACGCGCCCCAGTTCGCACTGAGCGTCGCGTCCGCGCCGAGCTTGCCGTCGGTGATCCGCGCGGCGCTCACGCCGTCGAGATACGGCTGCAGCAGCGGCAGCGACAGCGTCTTCACCGTGAGCTTCGCGTCGGCGGTTTTCGCCGCGAGCCCGAGCGTGCCCGATGCGGCGATCGACCCGCCGTCCGACACCGCCGTCGAGAACGTGTATCGCGCGGGGGGTTTCGCGACGGTCGAGAAATTCGTCAACGTCGTCGCGACGTTCGAGAACAGCAGATCGACCGGCCGCGCGTTCGACTCGTCGTGCACGTGCACGGTGCCGTCGTTCAGCGCGAAGCGCCGGATCGACACGTCGGGCAAGGGCAACGCGGCACTGGCGCTCGCCGCGGCGGTGGATGCGCCGGCAGCCGGCGCGCTGCCCGGCGCCGGCTTCGCAAACATCTGCTCGATGCTGAGCGCGCCGGCCTTGTCGCGCGCGACGTGCACGTCCGGCCCGTCGAGCCGGATCTCGTCGAACCGGTACACACTCGCGAGCGGCTCCAGCGACGCCGCGGCGACATGCACCCCGCGCGCCGCGAAAAACGGCGCGCCGGAGCGCGCATCGGCCGTTTCGACGCCGGCGAGATCGGCGGTGCCCGACACCCGCAGCGACGGCTTGCCGCCCGCGATCAGGAACGCGAGCTTCAGATCGGTCGACAGCTTGCCGGCCTTCACGTCGACGGGCAGCTTCGTCGGCGCGTAGCTGACGAGGCGCGGCACGTCGAGCGCGTCGATGCGCAGCGCGATCTCCGATTCGCGCGACGCGGCGAACGGCTTCGCGCGGCCGTCGAGCGCGAGCGTCGTTACGCCGTCGAGGCGCGCGCGCAGCAGCGGCTGCACGAAGATGTCGGTCTTCGACGGCAGCGTCGCGATGAACGGAATGCCGAGCGACCAGCGGTCGATCACGTGCTTCTCGTGTTGCAGACGGTCGTCGAAATCGATCCGCCCGTTCTCGATGCGAATGTTCGACACGGAGAACGGCATGGATTTGCTGCCGGGCTTCGACGGCGTCGACGCGAATTTGTCGATCAGGTCGGTGAAATTGAAATGCTGCGCGTCGAGCCGCGCGATCCACACATGCGGCGAATCGAGCCGCACTTCGTTGATGATCGGCGCCAGATGAAAAAACGACGTCCACGACGGCCGCACGACGAGACGTTCGACGTCGAAAAACTCGCCGTTGCCGCCGCGCTCGCCGATCCGGACGCGATCGGCTTCGAGATTCAGCGTGTACGGATTGAGCGCGATGCGGCCGATCGCGACCGGGCGGTCCAGTTCCTTGCTCAATTGCTGCGCGGCGACGTAGCGAATCAGCGGCGGCGCGGCGAAGAAGCCGAGCAGCCCGAACACGATGAGAAAGATCAGCACGCCGATCACGATGCGTCGCGTGCGGGGCGCTTGCGCGACGGCGCGCACGGATTTCAGCGAGGAGGAGAGCGCTTCCTTGTTGATGCTTGCCATGCTCGATGTCGATGACGCGGCCAGATGCGCGCCGCGATGGTGGGATGACAGGCTGTCCGGGGACCCGCCTGCCGCCAGTATAGGCGCGGCGAATGTGAGGACACCGCAAAGACTTCGCCGCCCGCGAGAGGACGGCGACCGAAAAACGAGCCGGTTGTTGGCTGCGTGGGGCAGCGTGGGGGCTGCCCCGGTGCTGCCTGCGAACAGCGGCGCGCGTTCGCCGTGGCGAGGCGCCGGCGCCGGCGCCGGCGCCGCGGCCGGCCGCCGGTGCGGCCAGCCATCAGCCGCCAGCGCAGCCGGTCGCCCGGAGAACGTCGCCCGGCGTCGCTCCCTAGCGCCGCTCGACCGCCGGCGGCTGCCAGCTTCCGTCGGTCGCCTCGGGCTTCGGCGCGTACATCCGCAGCACCAGCTGGAAGTCGCCCTGCGGCGCCGGCACCCAGTTGCCGCCGCGCGGCCGCTCGGCCGACACCTGCACGTCGAGCGAGCCGCCCCGGCCGAAGCGTGCGCCGTTGCGGTCGCCGAATGCGACGCGCACGGGCACGTCGTCGGCAAGCGCGCCGTCCTTCGTGTACGCGGTGATCGACCAGAAGCCGCGCACCGGCGGCAACTGCTTCGCCGGAAACCGGATCACGTAGTGATTGGCGCCGTTCAGCGGATGGCCGTCGCTGTCTACGGTCACGCGCGCCTCGATTTCGTCGTCGCGCGTGCCGAGGCCCCGATGCGTGCGCGCCGCATACGCGCGCAACGCGTAGTCGGTGCCGTAGCGGCCGGCGATGTCGCCGAGCCACAGCCAGCCGTTGCCCGCCAGCAGGTTCGACGGCGGCGTCGCGACGCGGCGGCGACCGTCCTCGACGCCCGCGGCGACCGCGCGAGCGGCCGCATCGCTCGCGCCCGACGGCAACGCGGACGCGTCGCCCGGATGCACGCCGAAGTCGTCCAGCAGCTTCAGCGCGTGCGGATCGTCGGGGACGGGCGGGTTGTCTTCGAGCGCGAGCGCAAGCCGGTCGAAGAAATCGGACGGGCCGAATGCCGCCACCTTCTCGCGCGGCGCCCCCGGCTCCAGCGGATCGTCGTTCGTGCGCGCGCCGGCGGTCTCGTCATTGCGAGCGCGCTTGACCTTGCCCTTCGGCGCGTACTGGGACAGCGGCGCAATGCCGATGCCGTCCTGCAGCCGGCGGATCGTCGCCAGGTCGTTGCCGCGCGTCTCGATTCGCACGATCAGCCACACGTAACGGGTCGATACGTCGACGCGCTGTGCATGCTCGGGGAGGTCGCCCTTCCAGCCGGCCGGCACGAACGCAATCGTTTGCGCCTTCAATCCGCCGACGCGCGCCGCGTGCGTTTGTCCCGTGCTCGACCAGAGCGCGTTCGTCCACATGTCGACGGCGCGCGCGTCCATGTAGCGGCCATGCGAATCGGGTAGCGTGACGATCACCGGCTCGCTCGCGAGATCGAGCCAGCCGGTCGAACTGAGCATGTCGAGATTGGGCGCGGGCGGGTTCGCCGCGCCGACGGGCGGCAGCGCGCGCGCGTGATGCAGCGTGTTCACGGGCGCCTGGCCAGGACCTGAGCCGGTCGCGTCTTCGCGGGCGACGTCCATCAGCACGAGCGGATAGCCGAACACGTACGAGTCCGAAACTTCGTCCTTGATCCAGCCTGTGCTCTTCGCCGGCGCGGCGCCGGGCGGCGACGCGCAGCCGCCCAGCATCACCACTCCCGCGAGCGCCGCGCAAATGAAAGAAAGCGGGCGAAACTCTCGACGATTTTTTATCATTTGTAGATTGTGCAAAGCAGGCAATTCGTGGGATAACGCGGACCGGCACCCGCGCCAGGCATGCCTCCATCGTCGATGTGCATGCGCGAAAAAGCTTCGATACCGCAGGCTCGTATCGTATCGCCCGCACAGGAACATGAAAAGCTGTACTCATACAATTGTGCGTCATCCCGCGTGACCGTTGTGGGTAATACACCGCCGCCAATCGCCGCTTTTTCGTTCCGGAGTTCGCCGCTCATGTATCTGCCCGCCCATTTCGAAGAAAGCCGCCGTGACGTGATCGATGCGCTGATCGCCGCGCAACCGTTCGGTTCACTCGTTACGCATGGGCCGAACGGGCTCGATGCGAACCATCTGCCGTTCGAATTCGATCCGGCGAATGGACCGTTCGGCACGCTGCGCGCGCATGTCGCGCGCTCGAATCCGGTCTGGCGCGAAGCGGGCGAGGCGCCCGACGCGCTCGTGATCTTCCAGGGGCCCGCCGCGTACATCTCGCCGACCTGGTACCCGAGCAAGCACGAAACGCACCGGCAGGTGCCGACCTGGAACTACATCGTCGTCCACGCGCACGGCCGGATCGTCGTGCACGACGACGACGCGTTCGTGCGCGGGCTCGTCGCCCGCCTCACGCGCAAGATGGAAGCCGGCGAGCCGACGCCGTGGAAGATGGGCGACGCGCCGGCCGACTATCTGTCGCAGATGCTCGGTGCGATCGTCGGCATCGAGATCCAGGTGACGAAGCTCGCCGGCAAGTGGAAGCTCAGCCAGAACAAGACGCCCGCCGACATCCGCCACGCCGGCGAGACGCTGCTCGCGCGCGAATCGGACATGCAGCACGCGGTCGGCCGCGCGATGCTCGACGCGGCGCCGACGCCGACGCCGACGCCGACGCCGACGCCGACAAAATAAAACGCTCTTCGCGGGCCGGTGTGCGGCGGGCCTTGACCTTCCCATGCCTGGAATGTAGATACTGCGCAGCATCACGTCCTTGCCGCGCTTTGCCGCGCCCCTGCCATGAACGAACCCCTCGTCGCCGACCTCGGCGACACCACCGTCGCCGAATTCCAGATCCACGGGATGACCTGCGCCGCCTGTGCGACCCGCGTCGAAAAAGCGCTCGCGAAGGTGCCGGGCGTCGCGCGCGCGTCGGTGAATCTCGCGACCGAAAAGGCCACGGTCGAAGCCGCCAGCGGCGTCGCGCCCGAACTGCTCGAAGCGGCCGTCGCGAAGGCCGGCTATGAAGCCGTGCCGGTCGCGACGGAAACCGCGCTGCTCGCGATCGGCGGGATGACCTGCGCGTCGTGCGCGAACCGCGTCGAGAAGGCGCTGTCGCGCGTGCCGGGCGTCGCGCTCGCGTCGGTCAACCTCGCGACCGAACAGGCGACCGTCAATCTGCGCGCGCCGCTCACCGGCGATCTGATGGACCAGCTTGTCGCGGCGGTCACGAAAGCCGGCTATGACGCGAAGCCGGTCGCCGCCGACGAACCGCCCACCGATACCGGCGCCGCGGCCGCCGCCGCGCAGGACCAGACGCGACGCGAAATGCAGGCCGTGCTGATGGCCGCAGCGCTGACGGTGCCGCTCATCGTGCCGATGCTCTCGGCGCCGCTCGGCGTGCACTGGATGCTGCCCGCGTCCGTGCAGCTCGTGCTCGCGACGCTCGTGCAATTCGTGTTCGGCGCGCGCTTCTACCGCGCGGCGTGGAAGGCAGTGCGCGCGGGCGCGGGCAACATGGATCTGCTCGTCGCGCTCGGCACGTCGGCCGCGTATGGCGTCAGCGTCTACGCGATGCTCGCGCATCCGGGCGACGTCGCGCATCTGTACTTCGAGGCGGCCGCCGTCGTGATCACGCTCGTGCGCTTCGGCAAGTGGCTCGAAGCGCGCGCCAAACGCCAGACCACCGACGCAATCCGCGCGCTGAACGCGCTGCGGCCCGATCGCGCGCGCATCCGCGTGGACGGCGTCGAGCGCGACGTGCCGCTCGCGCAGGTGCGCGTCGGCACCGTCGTCGTCGTGCGGCCCGGCGAGCGGATGCCCGTCGACGGCATCGTGCTCGAAGGCCGCAGCCACGTCGACGAATCGCTGATCACCGGCGAAAGCCTGCCCGTGCCGAAGGAGCCGGATCAGCCGGTCACCGCCGGATCGATCAACGGCGAAGGGGCGATCGCGGTGCGCACGACCGCGATCGGCGCGGAAACGACGCTTGCGCGGATCATCCGGCTCGTCGAGAGCGCGCAGGCAGAGAAGGCGCCGATCCAGCGGCTCGTCGACCGCGTGAGCGCGGTGTTCGTGCCGGTGATTCTCGTCGTCGCCGCGGCGACGCTCGGCGGGTGGCTCCTCGCCGGCGCGAACGCGGAGACGGCGATCCTGAACGCGGTCGCGGTGCTCGTGATCGCGTGCCCGTGCGCGCTCGGCCTCGCGACGCCCGCCGCGATCATGGCGGGCACCGGCGCGGCCGCGCGGCAAGGCGTGCTGATCAAGGACGCCGAGGCGCTGGAAACCGCGCATGCGATCAGCGTGGTCGCGTTCGACAAGACCGGCACGCTGACGCTCGGCCAGCCGTCGCTGACCGCGTTCGAGACCGCCGACGGCGTCGCGCGCGACGAAGCGCTCGCCCTTGCCGCCGCGGTGCAGCGCCAGAGCGATCACCCGCTCGCGAAGGCCGTCGTGAAGGCGTTCGACGCGTCGCGCGCGAGCGCGCCGCTGCCGGCCGCCGCGCATGCGCGCGCGGTGCCGGGGCGCGGCGTCGAGGCGGACGTGAACGGCCAGCGGATCGCGATCGGCAGCCGCCGCTGGGTCGACGAACTGGAACTCGCGCTGCCGGCCGCGCTCGCGCTGCGCGCCGGCGAACTGGAACGCTCCGGCGATACGGTGTCCTGGCTCATCGGCACGCACGACGGCGAACAACGCGTGCTCGCGCTGCTCGCGTTCGGCGACACGGTGAAGCCGGGCGCGCGCGCGGCGATCGACCGGCTGCGGCGGATGAACATCCGCAGCGTGCTCGTGACCGGCGACAACGCCGGCAGCGCGGCGGCGGTCGGCCGCGAACTCGGGATCGACGACGTGCACGCGCAGGTGCTGCCGGACGACAAGGCGCGCACGATCCGCGATCTGCGGATGAAGACCGGCGGAATCGTCGCGATGGCGGGCGACGGCATCAACGACGCGCCCGCGCTCGCCGCCGCCGACATCGGCATCGCGATGGCGACCGGCACCGACGTCGCGATGCATGCCGCCGGCATCACGCTGATGCGCGGCGACCCGACGCTCGTACCGGCCGCGATCGACATCTCGCGACGCACGTGGCGCAAGATCCAGCAGAACCTGTTCTGGGCGTTCGTCTACAACCTGATCGGGATTCCGCTCGCCGCGTTCGGCCTGTTGAACCCGATGATCGCGGGCGCCGCGATGGCGTTTTCGAGCGTCAGCGTCGTGACGAACGCGCTGCTGCTGCGCACGTGGCGCAGCAACGACGCGTAGTACGTTCCGCGTAGTACGTTCCATTTAGCCGGCTGGATCGCTCTTCGTCCAGCCGGCCGCCGTCCTTCCTTTCCCCTCCCCGCCCCACAGTCCCTTCCGTCCGAACTTCGCTGTTTCTGTCAGCAAAATGGCCGATCGCGTCGCGAGCAACCGTTTGCCTGGCGCCTAAAGTATCCCGTCAGCTTGCCGTAATACAGCGATTCCCTCCTGCCTCCTCCGCCCACTTCGTTACGGAAACGTCCGATGAACTTTTCCTTTCTGCGCCGCATGAGCGTTGGTCTGCGTCTCGCGCTGCTGTCCTGTGTGCTCGTCGCCGCGATCGTCGCCGGCTTCACGTGGGCGTTCACGCACAGCGCCGGCATGCAGATTCGCGACCAGGTGCGCGCGCGTGTCGCCGAACGCAACCAGGCGATCGCGACGACGATCGCGCTGTTCGACAATGCGCTGAACGCCGAAGTCGATCGCACGACGACGCTGTTCGCGAGCTTCCTGCCCTCCGACTTCACGGTCGACGACACGCAGAAAATCGATATCGCCGGCGTCGCGACGCCGACCTTCAAGGCCGGCGACAAGGTGCTCAACCTCGACTTCTCGATCCCCGACCAGTTCCTCGCGAAGAGCGGCGCGATCGCGACGGTGTTCGCGCGCACCGGTGACGACTTCGTGCGCGTGACGACGTCGCTGAAGAAACAGGACGGCTCGCGCGCGATCGGCACGCTGCTCGACCGCAAGGGTCCCGCGTACGCGCCGCTGATGGCCGGCAAGACGTACACCGGGCTCGCGCCGCTGTTCGGCCGGCAGTACATCACGCAGTACCGGCCGGTGAAGGACGCGAGCGGACGCGTGATCGGGTCGCTGTTCGTCGGCGTGGACGTGACCGACCAGATGGCGGCGCTGAAGGCCAACATCGGCAAGCTGAAGATCGGGGACACCGGCTACTTCTTCGTGCTCGATGCGTCGAATGGCCCGACGCGCGGCCAGTTCATCGTGCATCCGGCCGCCGTGGGCCAGCATTACGACGACGCGAACGGCCCGTTCTCGCAGATGCTGAACGCCGGCAGCGGCGAGATCGAATACGAGTCGGCCGACGCCACGCTCGGCGAGCACACGCCGAGTCCGAAACTCGTGTCGTTCGTGACGGTGCCCGAATGGAAATGGCTCATCGGCGGCATCGCGCCGAGCGACGAAATCCTGGCCGGCCTGAACGAAACGCGTAACCGCTTCGCGCTGGGCGCCGTCGTGCTGATCCTCGCGTTCGCCGCGCTGTCGGTGTTCGCCGGGCGACGGCTCGTCAGCCGGCCGCTCGATACGGCCGCGCAGGCCGCCGGCCGGCTCGCGGCGGGCGACCTGAGCGTGCGGATCAGCCGGTCCGGCGACGCCGCCGGACAGCACGGCGCCGACAGCGAGATCGGCCGTCTCGCGCACGCGATCGACGGCATCGGCGAGGGGCTTGCGCGGATCGTCGCGCAGGTGCGACGCGCGTCCGCGCAGATGACCGAAGGGACCGCGCGCATCGCATCGGGCAGCGGCGAGATCGCGTCGCGCATCGCGACCCAGGCGAGCAGCCTCGAACAGACGGCCGCCAGCATGGAAGAGATCACGTCGACGGTTCAGCAGAACGCCGATCACGCGATGCGCGCGAACACCGTCGTGACCGGCGCGGCCGACGCGGCGCTCGACGGCGGCCGCGCGGTCGAGCGCGTGGTCGCGACGATGACCGACATCAGCCGCGCGTCGCAGAAGATCGCGGACATCACCGGCGTGATCGAGGGCATCGCGTTCCAGACCAACATCCTCGCGCTCAACGCGGCGGTCGAGGCCGCCCGCGCGGGCGAGCACGGCAAGGGCTTCGCAGTGGTCGCGTCGGAAGTGCGCGCGCTCGCGCAGCGCAGCGCGGCCGCGGTGAAGGAGATCGAAACGCTGATCGCCGAATCGACGGCGACCGTCGACGCCGGCTACCGGATCGCCGGCGAAGCGAGCACGACGATGCGCGACATCGTCGCGCGCGTCGAGGAAGTGCGCACGATCATCGGCGAGATCTCGTCGGCTTCGCGCGAGCAGTCGGGGGGCATCGAGCAGGTGAACCTGGCCGTCACGCAGATCGGCGAGGCGACGCAGCAGAACGCGCAGCTCGTCGGCGACGCGGAGCGCGCCGCCGCCACGCTGCACGAACAGGCGGCGCGGCTCACGCAGCTCGTCAGCATGTTCAAGGTCGGAAGCGACGTGTGACGCAAGGCCGGCCGCGCGCGTGACCACGGCGGTAAATCGCTTGTGGATCAGCGCGTTGGCCGGGATGCGGACAGGTTGTCCACAGTGTTGTGCACGAAAACTGTGGACAAAGCGGGCAACGAAAAAGAAACGGCGGCGGGTGTTGTGTCACCCGCCGCCGCAGCGCAAGCAAACAACGTATTACGTCCTCGACTCCAGCGCGCCCGCTCCCGCGCCGCTGCGCTCTTCCGGCTGCACGACGCCTGCCGCCTTTTCGAGCGCCGAGTTGTGATGCAGCAGCAGCGCCGCAATCGCGCCGACGAGGCCCGCCGCGGCAAGGGTCAGCAAGCCGAGGCTGAAGCTGCCGGTGCTGTCCTTGATCCAGCCCATCACGAACGGGCCGAAAAAGCCCGACAGATTGCCGAGCGAGTTGACGGCCGCGATGCCGCCCGCCGCCGCCGCGCCCGACAGGAACGCCGCCGGCAGCGTCCAGATCACCGGCAGGCAGCCGAAGATGCCAAAACCCGCAATCGACAGCGCCGCCATCTTCAGCACCGGATTCGACAGCCCGGCCGCCGCGCCGATGCCGGCCGCCGCGATGACGAGCGCAATCGCCACGTGACGCTTGCGTTCGAGCTTGCGATCCGAGCGCCGTCCCCACACGAGCATGCCGATCACGCCGACGACGTACGGCAGCGACGTGACGAAACCGGTCTGCACGTTCGAGAGTCCGAACGATTTCACGATCTGCGGCAGGAAGAAGCTGAGGCCGTAGTTCGTCGCGTTCGCGCCGAAGTAGATCAGCGCGATCACGAACACGCGCGGGTTGAACAGCGCCTCGCGCACGCTGAACGAACGCACCGCCTCGCGCTGCCGGCGCTCGCGCACGAGCCGCGCGACGAGCCACTCGCGCTCGTCGGCGGCGAGCCAGGTCGCTTGCGCGGGCTTGTCGGTCAGGTAGCCGAGCACGAAGAACGTGAGGATCAGCGCGGGCGCCGCCTCGATCAGATAGAGCCACTGCCAGCCGGCGAGGCCCACCATGCCGTCCATCTGCAGCAGCGCGCCGGAGATCGGACCGCCGATCACCGTGGACAGCGGAATCGCGGCCATGAAGTAGCCGACGACGCGCGCGCGGTACGCGGCCGGAAACCACAGCGTGAGCAGGAAGATGATGCCGGGGAAGAAGCCCGCCTCCGCGACGCCGAGCAGCACGCGAAGCGTGATGAACACGGTTGCGGGCGAAAAGCCGGTGAATTTCGCGATGTCCGGAATGAACGCCATCGCGCCGGCCAGCAGGCCCCACGTGAACATGATCCGCGCGATCCAGCGACGCGCGCCGAACCGCTCGAGCATCAGGTTCGACGGCACCTCGAAGAAGAAGTAAGCGATGAAGAAAATGCCGGCGCCGAGGCCGAACGTACTGGCCGACAGACCGAGCGCCGTATTCATCTGCAATGCTGCGAATCCGACGTTCACGCGGTCGAGATACGCGACGAAATAGCAGAGCATCAAAAACGGTACCAGACGCGCCGTCACGCGCGCCATGGTGCGTGCTTCAAGTTCCATGCTTTGTCTCCGTTCGAATCAGTTCTTTTGAAACCGGCGTTCTCCGCCGGGCACTGCCAATTCGATCTATGTAGTCACAGACTACACAATGAATCCCGGCGCGCAAAAGGATTTCTTTAGCGGCCCGAATTGATGCGACGCAGCGGCAGCACGCGCAAAAACGGCGCGTCGATTCGACGGAAAACAGGGAAACAACGAGGTCGCCGGGAAGGCCAAAAGGGCGCGCGCAGCGCGTGGCGAAGCGGGTAAACGAGATAGGGACGGATGCCGTGCGGGCCGCTTTGGCGACCTCCGCCGGCATGCCGGCGCGGCGTACTGCGGCGCAACAAAAAGCGCGCCGCAGCGGCCGTCAATTGGTGTTACCGGTACCCTCTTCCGGGGCGTCCGGGGTCGGCGTCGGCGCGATTGCCGGCTCCTGCGGCGGGAACGGCGATTCGGCCGGCTCGCTCGTCGGGGCCGGACCGAGGATCGGCGGCTCGCCGAGCGGACGCGCCGGCACGACCGGCGCGGACGCGGCTTCGGCCGGCGATGCGCCGCCTGGCGACGCCGCAGCCGGCGCGCTCGCGGCCGGCGTCGGCGGCGGAGCGAGTTCCGACGCCGGGCGCGCCGGCGCCGAAGTCGGCGGCGCGCGCCGCACCGGCGCGGGCGCCGTCTTGACCGCCTGCTCGCGCGGCCCGAACAGCACGCCGATCCACGCGCGCAGCTTGTCGCGGAACACGTCGAACCAGCCCGGCGCGACCTCGGTCGCGAACCGCGCATGCGGATCGACGAGCTTCGAGCGCAACGCGCGCTGGAAAAAGTCGCCGACGATCGGCAGTGCGCTGCGCGCGCCCTGACCCCAGTAGTCGCTGCCGAGCGTCATCCGGCCGTCGTCGAAGCCGACCCACGCGCCGGCGACGAGCTGCGGGCTCATCAGGATGAACCAGCCGTCGGTGTTGTCCTGCGTCGTGCCGGTCTTGCCGGCGACGTCCGCGCGAATCCCGAAGCGCGTGCGGATCGCCGAGCCCGTGCCGCGATTCACGACGTCGCGCATCGTGTCGAGCAGCGTGCGATCGGCGGCGACCGGCAGCGCGCGCTCGGGCGTCGCCGGCGCGAATTCGGCGAGCACGTTGCCGTTGCTGTCCTCGATGCGCGTGACCATGCGCGGCTCCAGGTACTCGCCGTCGTTCGCGATCGTGCTGTAGCCGGACACCATCTCCTTCAGCGTGACCGGGCTCGTGCCGAGCGCGAGCGACGGCACCGCGTCGAGCTGGCTGTCGCGCACGCCCATCGCGCGCGCGGTCCGCACGACGCGGTCCGGCCCGACCTCCATCATCAGTTGCGCGGTGATCCGGTTGCGCGAATACGCGAGCGCGTCGCGCAGCGTCATCGGCTTGCCGCTCGGCGGCACGTCGTCGTTCGGCTGCCACACCTCGCCGCCCGCGAGCGGAATCTGCACCGGCTGGTCGATGAACGTGTCGGTCGGCTTCGCGCCCTGTGCGTACGCGGTTCCGTACACGAATGCCTTGAACGTCGAGCCCGGCTGACGCCGCGACTGCTGCACGTGATCGAACGGCTCGCTCGCGAAGTCGCGGCTGCCGACCCACGCCTTGATCTGTCCGTTGCGCGGATCGATCGCGAGGAAGCCCGCCTCGATGTCGGTCTTATTCTTGCACACCGCGCGTACGAACGCGTGATCGGCGAACAGATGCGCGAGCGCGTCGCTGTCCGACTGGCCGCCGCCGCGCGCCGTGCGGTACTCGGGCGTCTCGCGCACGAACGTGCGCAGCAGGTCGTTGCTGGCGGTGCAGCCGCCGTGCGCGTTCCACGCGCCGTTCGCGACCGGCTGCAGCTGGTTCGCGTGCTGCGTGAGCGCGGCGGTCGCCATCGACTGCAGCCGCGAGTCGATCGTGGTCCGAACGATCAGGCCGTCCGAGTAGATGTTGTAGTCGTTGCGGTCGGCCCACGCGATCAGCCACTTGCGCAGTTGCTGCGCGAAGTGCGGCGCGGGGCCGGGCGGCTCGGTCTGACGCTCGAAGTCCACGCGCAGCGGCTTGCGGCTCAACCGCTCGTAGTCCGCCTGCGACAGCTTCCCGTACTTCACCATCTGCGCGAGCACGGTATTGCGCCGCTGCAATGCGCGCTCCGGATTCAGGATCGGGTTGTAGTAGCTGTTGCCCTTCAGCATGCCGGTCAGCGTCGCGGCCTGCAGGATGTCGAGTTCGTCGGCGGAGCGATCGAAGTACGTGCGCGCCGCCATCTCGATCCCGTACGCGTTGTACAGGAACGGCACGGTGTTCAGGTACGTCTCCAGGATCTGCTGCTTGCTGTAGACCGCCTCGATCTTGAATGCGGTGATCGCTTCCTTCAGCTTGCGCGTGAGCGTCGGCGCGCGGCCGATTTCATCCGGATACAGATTGCGCGCGAGCTGCTGCGTGATCGTCGAGCCGCCCTGACGGTCGCCGGAAAACGTGCGCAATGCGGCGCCCGCGGTGCGCCGCCAGTCGATCCCGTGATGCTCGTAGAAGCGATGGTCCTCGGTCGAGATCAGCGCGTCGACCATGTGCGGCGAGATCTGCGCAAGCGGCACCCACTCGCGGTTCGACGGCTTGAACTCGGCGAGCAGCTTGCCGTCGGCGGACAGGATCTGCGCCGGACGATCGACCCGTGCCTTGCGGATGTCGCCGATGCCCGGCGTGAACGGAATCAGCGCGATCACGTACAGCACGAAAAGCGTCGGCACGGCAGCGACGGCGATCAGCACGCCGCGCCGCGTCGGATGCCGCAGACGGCGCAGCACCGCCGAAAACAGCATGCCGAGCGCCGCGACCAGCGCGTAGAAGAGGAGTTTGAGCCACCCGGCAGGCGCCGCGGCGGCAGAAGCAAGGCGGGCGAACCATCGGGAACCGAGGTCGCGAATCGACGGCAAATGACGCTTCACGCAGGCAGGAATCGGCTGGAAAAGCGTGCATCGTATCAAAATTCGCCGCGTTCTCCGGCGATGCGCCGGTTCGGAAGCGCGCCCGCGCGTCAGCCGCGAGGGAGCTGCGCGTCGCTGTCGTCCTTCAGCGCGACGCCGGTCAGCTTCAGGCGTTGCGCCTGCGTCAGCAGGTAATGCAGCTTGTGCGCGGCCGCCGCGTAGCCGAGGCCTTCGGGACGCACGTTCGAGATGCAGTTGCGCTCCGCGTCGCGGCGGCCGACTTTCGGCGCACGCGTCAAATAGACCCCGAGGCTGTCCGGCGAACTGAGCCCCGGCCGCTCGCCGATCAGCATCGCGACGAACGTCGCGCGAAGCAGCTCGCCGATTTCGTCGCCGAGCGCGACGCGCGACTGCCGCGCGACGACCACCTGGCCAATGCGCCAATCCGCAAGTCGCGCGACCGTTTCGACCAGCAGCGGGATCGCATGGCGCGACGCGGCGAGCGCCGACAGGCCGTCCGCGATCACGAACACGATGTCCGGCGCGTCGGGCGATGCGTCGCGCGCCGCTTTCAACATCGCGCGGCTGTCGGCGGACAACTGCCGGCCCAGATCGGGCCGCCGCAGATACTGCTCGCGGTCCGCCGCCGCGCTGTGCACGTCGAGCGACGCCAGCCCGCGCGCGCGCAACGCGTCGTGCAGCGCGGCGGCGTCGAGCGGCTGATGCACGGCGTCGCGCGCCTGCGCGTGCGCGAGTTCGAACGCGAGCAGCGGCGCGGTCGGCAAGCCGTTGCCGGCGCGCCCGAGCGCAATGCGCGCGGACGTGAACCGCCGCAACGCGTCCCACGGATTTTTTTCGACGGAGTCGCTCATTCGGACGTCATCCATTTGCGCGTGCCTTCGAGCAGCGGCTGGTCCGTCGATGCGGACAACAGCGCGCCACGCGAATCGGCGATCCGCATGGCTTCGAGCCACGCCTCGAATTCGGGCGCGCGCCGCAGGCCGAGCACATCGCGCAGATACAGCGCGTCGTGAAACGACGTGCTCTGGTAATTCAGCATCACGTCGTCCGCGCCGGGCACGCCCATGATGAAGTTGATGCCCGCGACGCCGAGCAGCGTCAGCAGGTTGTCCATGTCGTCCTGGTCCGCCTCCGCATGGTTCGTGTAGCAGACGTCGCAGCCCATCGGCACGCCGAGCAGCTTGCCGCAGAAGTGGTCTTCGAGGCCCGCGCGGATGATCTGCTTGCCGTCGTACAGATACTCCGGTCCGATGAAGCCGACGACGGTGTTCGTCAGCAGCGGCTCGAACGCGCGCGCGACCGCATACGCGCGCGCCTCGCAGGTCTGCTGGTCGACGCCGTGATGCGCGTTCGCGGACAGCGCGCTGCCCTGCCCGGTCTCGAAGTACATCACGTTGTCGCCGACGGTGCCGCGCTTGAGCGACAGCGCCGCTTCGCGCGCCTCCTTGAGCAGCGCGAGCGAAATGCCGAAGCTCGCATTCGCCTGCTCGCTGCCCGCAATCGACTGGAACACCAGATCGACCGGCGCGCCGCGCTCGATCGCCGCGATCGTGTTCGTGACGTGCGTGAGCACGCACGATTGCGTCGGCACGCGATAGCGTTCGCGGAACTCGTCGACCATCGCGAGCAGCGTCGTGATCGCCGCGAGACTGTCGCTCGCCGGATTGATGCCGATGACCGCATCGCCGCAGCCGTACATCAGGCCGTCGAGCATCGACGCGGCGATGCCCTTCGCGTCGTCGGTCGGATGGTTCGGCTGAAGACGCACCGACAGCCGGCCCGGCAAGCCGATCGTGTTGCGAAAGCGCGTGATCACCGGGCGCTTTCTCGCGACCGCGATCAGGTCCTGGTTGCGCATCAGCTTCGACACGGCCGCGACCATCTCCGGCGTGAGGCCGGGACCGATGCGCGCGAGCGCGTCGCTGTCGGCCGCGCTCGACAGCAGCCAGTCGCGGAAGTCGCCGACGCTCAAATGCGCGATGTCCGCGAACGCCTCGGGCGAATGCGAATCGACGATCAGCCGCGTGACCTCGTCGCTTTCGTATGGAATCAGCGCTTCGTTCAGGAACGCGCGCAGCGGCACCTGCGCGAGCGCCATCTTCGCGGCAACGCGCTCCTCCTCGCTGTGCGCCGCGATGCCGGCCAGCTGATCGCCCGAGCGCTGCGGACTCGCCTTCGCGAGCAGCGTCTTCAGATCGGCGAACCGGTACGTGCGGTTCGCGACGGTTTCGGTGTAGCGCATGGCGGTTGCTCCCGTGGACCGGACCGGTGCAGGCAGGCTGGCCGGCCGGCGATGAGCGTCACGATAGCGCCGATCGCCGGCCGGCGTGATCGCGCGTCGCGGCGGCCCGCTTCCCGTTTCGTGTTTCCCGCTTCGTGTCGGCGCGACGACACCTTTATGCCGCGTCCGGTAACAGACCTCTCCACGCCGGGCCGCTTTTCTGCGGACGTCCGATTCTTGCACTCCATCCGCAGTTTGATTCACTGCAAAAAAAATCGACAAGGAGTGTTTGAAGTGAACTACAAGATCTCGCTCGCCGCGACAGCCGTGGCGGCGACGTGAGCTTCGACAACTACGAAGTGAACGGCCGTTACGCGCTACGCCGCGCGCGAACCTCGGCATCGCGTACACGTACACCGACGGACACGTCCACCGGACGTCGACGTTCGGCGCCGATCCGAAGTGGCACTCGGTCGATCTGCAGGCGGTGTACAAGCTGTCGAAGCGCACCGATCTGTACGCGGAGGCGATGGTTCAGCATGCCTCCGGACACATCTACGTCGCGTTCATCAACACCGCGGGCGGCGCGTCGTCGACGGCGAATCAGGTCGTCGCGACGACGGGCCTGCGCGCGCGCTTCTGATCGATGCGTTTGTCGCGGCCTACGCCTTCGGCCGGATCATCTGGAATTTCTCGCCGATCTGCGCATAGTCCGCGACGTAGCCCGCGCGCATGACCGGCTGGGCGGCCTGCGTGTCGAACAGGCCGTCCTTCAGGTACGCGTTCCGGATGTGCACGCCGACCACCTGGCCGAGCGCGAGCCAGTTGTTCATCGGCTCGCCGTCGATCGTGTGCAGCCGGACGACCTGCAGCAGCCGGCATTCGAGCGCGGCCGGCGACTCGGCGACGTGCGGCACCGACACGTTGCGCCCCGCAGCCGGCGTGAGGCCGGCGAGCGCGAACTCGTCGACGCCGTGCGCGACGGGCGCGGACGTGCGGTTCATCTGCTCCGCGAGCGCGCGCGACGTGAAGTTCCACACGAATTCACCGGTCGCCTCGATGTTGGCGATGCTGTCCTTGCGGCCTTCGCTGCAGAAACCGATGATCGGCGGGGACGACCCGAACGCGCCGAAGAAACTGTACGGCGCGAGATTCAGCGCGCCGTTCGCGGCGCGCGTCGAGATCCAGCCGATCAGGCGGGGCGCGACGATCGCCTTGAACGGATCGTGCGGCAGGCCGTGACCGGTTGACGGGTCGTAAAAGTAGGTATTGTCTGTGTCGCTCATCGGGGCATGGAGAAAAGCGGTGGTGGTGGAATCAGGCGAACGTGGACGGGGCGCGGTTATCCCCAGGAAACGTGGAGAAGGCTGTGGGTAAGTCTCGCATAGCCCCGTCAACGCGTTGAAGGATAAGCGTTTTCGCTGCGGGCTGTCGGAGCGTGCAATGGGGCTCGGGCGGGGTGACGGGCCGTCGCGGTTGTCCACAGAATGTGTTGAGAGCGATGTGGACAAGCTGGGCATAGCTGCAGCAAACCGCTGATTCGCAACGGTTTTGGCCCTCGTGACGCGGCTTGGGCAGCGCTCGCGTGCGGCAGGCCGTAAACGCAAAAAGCCGGTCCCGTGGAAGGACCGGCTTTTTCAGCCAGGCTGGCGGAATACCCGCCCGAATCGCCCGATCAGTCGCGCGGCAGGCCGAACGGCATGTAACGCGAACGGCGAATGCGCTCGGCTTCGCGGTGGCGCGCGGCGTACGAATATTCGGCGTCCATCGGCAGGAACGGCGAGGCGAAGTGGTCGCTCACCTTGTGCAGCAGTGCGAGGATAAAGCTCATGACGACTCCCGTTGGTTAGTGCAATCAGCGTGCTTAAGGGTTTTCCCTAACGGAAGTGATTATAGGGTTTTCCCTAGGAGAATGCTAGTGCATCGCAGCAGAAATCGTCCAAGCCCTACACGCGTTGTGTCAGAGCAACACACGCGGGCTGTCAGCGGGAACGGATGAGCCTGTCAGTGCGCCGGGGAATGGACACGGCGAGCGCGCGAAGGGTGCCGCGACGCCGGCGCGGGCGAGGCCGGACGCTCGGCCGCGGTGCCGGCGCCCGGGACAGCCGGCGCGGGTGCGGGGACCGGCGCGGCAACGCGCGCCAGCATCCCGGCGAGCGCGGCCTGCTGCGTCTGCAGCATCTGCTCGGTGCGCTGCTGCTGCGCGGCGGTGTCGCGTGCGAGACGCGACAGCAGCAGCGTCTGCGTGACGCCGACGCCCACCGTCACCGCCAGCGCACCCGCGACGATCGCCACCATCCACTTCATGCGCCGCGTCAGCTCCGCCGCCGCGCGCCGCTGGTCGGCGATCACGCCGTAGAGTGCGTCGACGGTGTCCGCGAACGCCGTCGCGCGAGCCCGATCCAGTTCCGGCGACGCAACCGGCGAGCGCGCGGTGCGCGACGGCGACGGCGCGAACGACTCGGCGCGGGCGGCCGCCGCGAAAGCGGCGTCTGCGCTTGCTGCCGGCGTGTCGGAGCGGAGCGGCGGTTGGGCATCGGCCGCGTTGCCCGCTTTCGGTCTTCCGTCGCGATGAGTGAAGGGCGTGGCCGCCGCCTTCGGGCCGCCCGTAACCGACGCGCGCGCCGCACGCGCCTGCGCGGCCGCGCGGCCGGGCGACAACGGCGCGTCGATGGACGGTGCTGCGCGCTCCGGATGGGGCGTGGAGGCGCCTGCCGCCTCTGGTGCACGTTCGTCGCTTTCCAGGCCGGTGGGGCTGATCGCCGGCATCGCGGCCGCGGTGCCCGCCGCGACGGCGTCGCGAAGAGGCAACGCGCCGCCCGCATGCGGTGCGTCATCCCTGGCGCGCTGTTCGGCGCTCTGCGCCGTGTCCAAGACCCCGCCGGCAGCGCCGGTTCTTGGCGGGGCGCTGCCAGCAGCCACCACGTTGGCGTTGGCCTCCGCCTCCGCAGCCCGATCCGCCGCGACAGCGCCCCTCGTCGCCACGCTGCCGTTATCGGCCTGCGCTTCGTCGGCAACGGTCGCGGCACTCATCGCCGCATCGTCCGATTCAGGCTCCCGCGCCGCCGCGGTCTCGATCTGCGTAACCGTGGCCGAAGCGTCGGAAGCCTCACCCGCCGTGCCCTTCGACCGCGCCGCTCGCCGCGGCGTCATCGAAGCAGCCCCCGCCGACGCATTCGCGCCATGCGCCGCCTCGACCGCCGCCCGCACGACCGCGGGCAACTCGAAGCCGGACAGCGTGCCTTGCCGCACGTCGATCGTCATCGACTCGACGAGCGCGCGCGTCGGATCGTCGGGGAACAGGTCGAGCGTGCTGTCGTCGCGCGGCACGTCGGCGAGCTGCGCGAGACGCTGCGCGGACTGCACCGCGCGCGCGAGCTTGTTTTCGGTCTCGGTGGAAACGGAAGAAGCGGACGACGCGCGTCGCGTCGACGACGCCCCGCGCGTCACGCGCGGACGACGAGGTGCTGCGGAATCTGCGGGATCTGCCATGAGGAAAACGAAGCGAGGTCGTGCGACGGCGGCCATCACGCTGCCGCGCGAAGCTGGATGCGTTTTTTTGGGGACCGCATTGTCTCACGGCCGCGCCGGATCGGATGCGCGTTTTTAGCACGGACTCGCGCGGACTGGCTCCCCGCGCCGTCCGCCCGTCGTCAACCAAGGCGACCGTTCTCGCGGAACTCCCGCACGCCCGGCAGCGCGCGCAGCACCGCGCAGATCGCGTCGTATTCCGCCTGCGACACGCGGCTCAGCGCGATCATCACTTCGTCGAGGTTTTCGCCGTCGTCGCTCAGCTGCACCACGAACTGCTTCACGCGCGGGCTCGACGTGCCGAGCGCGTCGTGCAGCGAATGGAACGTCAGCGTGCCGCGCTCGACGATCAGCGTGAGCTGGCGCCGCTGCTTCGCGGAGATGAAGCGCCGCTCGAGCGGCTTCACGCCCGCGAGGATGATCAGGATGATGACGGTCGCCGCAATCGATGCCGTGTACAGCCCGCCGCCGACCGCCAGTCCGATGGCCGCGACGGACCACAGGCTGGCTGCGGTCGTGAGTCCGCGCACGATCTCGCCGCGCAGCAGGATCGAACCCGCGCCGAGAAAGCCGATCCCCGACACCACCTGCGCGGCGACCCGCGACGGATCGAGCACGACGTGCTCGCCCGCCAGCGCGCCCGCGAAGCCGAACTGGGACACGATCATCAGCAGCGCCGAGCCGACGCACACCAGCATGTGCGTGCGCAGCCCGGCCGCCCACGACAGCCGCTCGCGCTCGAAGCCGATCACGCTGCCGAGCGCCGCGGCCAGCACCAGCCGCAACACGAGTTCAAGATTACCGAGCATCGTTTTTTTTCTCTCCGATATCGCTGCGATCGGCCCCGCCGGGTCGACCGCCGACCCGCCAGTCCGGCCGCGACGCGTGCCGTACAATCGCGGGCATCGCTCGTCGCCCACGCCCCACCCATGAACGCAATCGACAGCGCAGCCGGCCTGCGCGACCACTTCGACCGCATCGTACTGCCGCTCTGGCGCGGCCCCGGCTTCGACGCCGTGCGGCGTCTGCCGTACGAGGCATTCGATCCCGCCGCCCGCCAGCCGCTGCCGGTCGCGCGGTTTCGCGCGATGGCCTGCGCGCGGCAGCTATTCGTATTCTCGCAGGCCGGCGACGCCGCGCACGCACACACGCTGTTCGAATCGCTCGTGCGCGACTTCGAGGACCGCGAAAGCGGCGGCTGGTTCTACAGCGTCGATGCCGCGCGCGCGCCGCTCGATACGACGAAGGACCTCTATACGCACGCGTTCGTCGTGTTCGCGTGCGCCGCGTTCGGCGAGCGCTTCGGCGTGCGCGACGCGCTCGATGTCGCGAATCGCACGTCGGCGCTGATCGTCGATCGGTTCGCGGCGCACGACGGTCTCTTCCACGCGTCGCTCGACGCGGGCTTCGGGCACGTGACCGGCACGCCGCTGCAAAATCCGCTGATGCATCTGACCGAAGCGTGGCTCGCCGCGCGCGACGCAACCGGCGACGCCGCGTACGATACCGCGCTCACGCGACTCGTCGAAGCCGTCGCGCGCACGTTCCTGCACGCGCCGACCGGCTGCATCGCGGAACTGCCCGTCGGCGACGCGAACAACCGGCTGGAGCCCGGCCATCAGTTCGAATGGTTCTATCTGGCGAATCGGGCGGCCGGCCGGCTCGGCGCGTCGGGCCTCGACGCGCATCTCGCCCGCGCCTTTTCGTTCGCCGTGGAGCAAGGGGTGGACCCGGCGAGTGGCGGCGTCTGCGCGGCCCTCGACGAGCAAGGCCAGGTGATCGACCCGACGCAGCGGATCTGGGCGCAGACCGAATATCTGCGCGCGATCGCCACGCACGGCGACGCGTCGGTGCGCGCAACGCTGTCCTCGCAGATCGCCCGCTTCGCGGCGCGCTTTCTGACGCCCGACGGCTGGGTCGAATGCCGCAGCGCGACGGGCGACATCGCCCGCGCGGACATGCCTTCGACCACGCCGTATCACCTGCTGACCGCATACCGGGCACTGCCGGCGTGAAGCGGCGCGGCGGCCCTCGATGTGCCAATCGAGCGCCGCCTGAGCGCCACCTGAGCGCCACCCACCCGACGCGTGCCGTGCGATTTACCTTGACGCCGCCGCAACCCGCTTTCTAGAGTGGTCAGGAGACGATGCGGGCACGGTCCCGAGGAATCCGGCCATGACAGACCTGGTGGATCGCGCGCGCGGCGCGCTGCACGCACAGCCGTTCAGCGTGCTGCTCGGCACCGAGTTGATGCACGCGGGCATGAACGAACTGGCGCTGTGCCTGCCGGTGCGCGACGAACTCAAGCAGCAGCACGGCTTCGTGCACGGCGGCGTGATCAGCTACCTCGCGGACAACGCGCTCACTTTCGCGGGTGCGCTCGCACTCGGGCCGCGCGTCGTGACGAGCGAATACAAGATCAACTATCTGCGGCCGGCGCTCGGCGGCACCCTGGTCGCGCGTGCGAAGGTGCTGCACGCGGGACGCCAGCAGGCAACCTGCCAATGCAGCGTGTACGTGATGGAAGACGGCGACGAACGGCTCATCGCGATCGCGCAGGGCACCATCGTGCGAATGTCCGATCTCGACGAACAACGCTTTGCTTCGGCTCGCACCGATTGAGCGGCGCGCCGGCGGTCTCCTTGCCCTCCGTGGTGTCCTCGTTGATGACGTGGGATTGAACCCGTAACGTAAGGGGGTCGACGATCAGCACGAGGAATGGCGATGAACGCTCCGACCACCACACCGATCTGCACTCCGATGCAAACCGACGTATTGATCGTCGGCGCGGGGCCGGTGGGCCTCTTTGCGGCGTTCGAAGCCGGCGTGATCGGGTTGTCGTGTCATATCGTCGATGGCGCGGAGCGCATCGGCGGCCAGTGCATCGAGCTGTATCCGGACAAACCGATCTACGACATTCCGGCGATCGTGTCGTGCACGGCGCGCGAACTCGTCGACCGGCTGCTCGAACAGTGCCGTCCGTTCGACGTGCCGATCCATCTCGGCCAGCGCATCGAAACGCTCGAACGCAACGAGAACGGACGCTGGAGCGCCCGCACCGCAGAGGGCCTGCAATTCGAAGCGGCATCCATTCTGATCGCGGCCGGCAACGGCGCGTTCGTTCCGCAGCGGCTGGCCGTGGAAGGCGCGGACGCGCTCGAAGAGCGTCACGTGCACTACAGCGTGCCGAACATGAACGACTTCGCGGACAAGCGGATCGTCGTCGCGGGCGGCGGCGACTCCGCGCTCGACTGGGCGCTCGCGCTGCGTCCGGTCGTGCGGCGCCTGACGCTCGTCCACCGCCGCAATGCGTTCGCCGCGGCGGATTCCACGGCCGCGCGCGTGCGGCAGGCAATCGAAGCGGGCGAGATGGACTTCGTCGTCGGCACGATCAGCGCGCTGAACGCGCGAGCAGGCGCGCTCGAATCGATCGACGTGCTGCAGACCGGCGGATCGACGCGCATCGAAGCCGAGCATCTGATCGTGCTGTACGGCCTCGTCGCGAATCTCGGTCCGATTGCGGAGTGGGGCCTCGACGTGCAGGCCGGACGCATCGCCGTCGACACGTCGTACTACGAGAGTTCCCTGCCCGGCATTTTCGCGGCCGGCGACATCGCCGGGTATCCGAACAAGCAGCGGCTGATTCTGTCGGGATTTCACGAGGCGTCGCTCGCGCTGCGCAAGGCGTACGGTTACGCGTTTCCGGACAAGAAGCGCATTCACGTGCATTCGAGCTACGACGCGAAGCTCGCGGAACGGATCGCCGCGAGCCACGTCTGAGCGTGCGGGACGCGTGCGTCGGCTAACGGCGACGCATGGCCGGATGCGACAAGGGCCGGTCGCCTCGCGATGCGCGAGACGACCGGCCCTTCTTCCTGAGACGCTCGCGAAACAGCAGCGACGCTTATTCGGCCGCGCGCGTTTTCTGCTGCTGCTCGCCGAGGCCCTGAATGCCGAGGCGCACCGTCTGCCCCGGCTTCAGGAACACCGGGGACGGCTTCACGCCCATGCCGACGCCCGGCGGCGTGCCCGTCGAGATCACGTCGCCCGGTTGCAGGCTCATGCATTGCGACAGATACGACACGAGCTTCGCGACCGTGAAGATCATCGTGCGCGTGTTGCCGTTCTGGTAGCGATGGCCGTCCACTTCGAGCCACAGGTCGAGGTTCTGCGGATCGGGCACTTCGTCGCGCGTGACGAGCCACGGGCCGGTCGGGCCGAACGTGTCGAAGCCCTTGCCCTTGTCCCACTGACCGCCGCGCTCGATCTGCCATTCGCGCTCGGACACGTCGTTCACGACGCAGTAACCGGCGACGTGATCGAGCGCGTCGGCTTCGCTGACGTTCTTCGTGACCTTGCCGATCACGACGCCCAGTTCGACTTCCCAGTCGGTCTTCTTCGAACCGCGCGGAATCTCGATGTCGTCGTTCGGGCCGACGATCGCGCTCGTCCACTTGTTGAACACGACCGGCTCGCCCGGCACCGGCATGCCCGATTCGGCCGCGTGATCCGCGTAGTTCAGCCCGATGCAGACCATCTTGCCGACCTGGCCGACGCACGCGCCGATGCGCGGATTGCCTTCGACGAGCGGCAGCGACTTCGGATCGATCGCGCGCAGCTTCGCGAGGCCCGCGTCGGACAGCGCGTCGCCGGCGATGTCGGCCACCTTGCCTTCGAGCGAGCGGATGCGGCCGTCCGCATCGACGAGGCCCGGTTTCTCCTGGCCTTGCGGCCCAAAGCGAAGCAATTTCATGTCGTTCTTTCCTGAGGGGTACGGATTCGGTTGTACGTGAGGTGGTTATGTCGGCGTGGCTTCAATTCACCCAGCCGCCGTCGATCACATGCGCCTGGCCGGTCGTGAACGACGACTCGTCGGACGCGAGATACAGCGCGAGCGCCGCGATTTCCCGCGCTTCGCCGATGCGACCCATCGGCTGGCGCGCGATGAACGCCGCGCGCGCCGCGTCGACGCTCGTGCCCTGCGCGCGGGCCTGCTCCGCGATGCGCGCTTCCAGCGAAGGCGACGCGACCGTGCCGGGGCAGATCGCGTTGCAGCGGATGCCGCGCGTCACGAAATCGGCCGCGACCGACTTCGTCAACCCTATCACAGCCGCCTTCGATGCGCCGTAAACGAAGCGGTTCGGCACGCCCTTCACGCTCGACGCCGCCGACGACATGTTGATGATCGACCCCGCGCCCTTTTCGAGCATGCCGGGCAGGAACGCGCGGATCGTGCGGTACATCGCCTTCGCGTTCAGATCGAATGCGAAGTCCCAGTCGTCGTCGGTCGCTTCGAGGATCGAGCCGGCGTGCACGAAGCCCGCGCAGTTGAACAGCACGTCGATCGGGCCGAGTTCGCGCGCGAGCGCATCGATTGCCGCGCGATCGCGCACGTCGAGCGGGCGCGCGTCGACGGGCAGACCGGCGAGGCCGTCCGTGCGGATGTCGGTCGCGATCACGCGCGCGCCTTCGCTTGCGAACAATTCCGCGGTCGCTCGGCCGATGCCCTGTCCCGCCGCCGTAATCAAGGCCGTTTTGCCGGCCAGCCGTTGTCCCGTCTTTGCCATCGAACACTCCACGATTGGATGCACGGCAGACTCACGCGCCGCCGTCATCGGTTGATCGAATCCCGCTATGCGTGTCGCGTCACAGCCGGTAGAACGCGTTCGCGTTCCCGCCGAAAATCGCGGCGCGTTCGAGGTCGGAGAGTCCCGCGAACAAGCGGTGCGCGCACGCGTGCCACGCTTCGTAAGCGCCGTTCAGGTTCAGCACGGGCCAGTCGCTGCCCCACAGCAGCCGGTGCGCGCCGAACGACGCGAGCAGATGCTCGACCCACGGACGCAACGTGTCGTCGCGCCAGCCCGGCTGCGCCTCCGTCGCGAGACCCGACACCTTGCAGCACACCTGCGGATAATGCGCGAGCCGCCCGATCGCGCTCGCCCAGGCCTTCCAGCCGGCATTGCCGTCGCGAATCGGCGGCTTCGCGCCGTGGTCGATCACGACGCGCAGCGCCGGATGCCGCTTCAGAAACGTTTCGAGCGCCGCCGCATGACGCGTGAAGATCAGCGCATCGAACGCGAGGTCGTGCGCGATCAGCGCGTCGATCGCTCGCGCGGTCGGCGCGGTCGCGATCCAGTCGTCGTCGGGCAGGTCCTGCAGCATCGGGCGCACGCCCTTCAGCTTCGGCTCGCGCGCGAGTTCCGCGATCAGCGTCGGCGCGGACGGGTCGTCGAGCGGCACCCAGCCCACCACGCCCGCAATCGACGAATCCGCGCTCGCGAGTTTCAGCAGATAGCGCGTTTCGTCGACGGTCTGCGCGGCCTGCACGACGACCGTGCGCGTGACGCCGGTGCGCGCGCGCAGCGGCGCGAGGTCGGCGGGCCCGAACGGCCGGTACAGCGCCGCGAGCGACGGCGTGAGCCAGCCGTAATCGCCGCGCGCCGGGTCCCAGTAGTGCTGGTGCGCGTCGATCTGCAGCGCGGGCAGCCGTGAGCGGGGCGTGGTCATGTCGGCTGCGCGCTCACGCCGGCGGCAGCGGCGCGCGCGCGTCGAGCAATCCGTCGTCGCGCAGCGCGGTCCACAGCGCGGGCGGCACCGGCCGCTCGAACGACGCGACGTTCTCCTGCAACTCCGCGACGCTGCGCGCGCCGTTCAGCACCGTCGCGACGGCCGGATGCGCGTACGGAAACTGCAGCGCCGCCGCCGCGAGCGGCACACCGTGCGCGCGACACACGGCTTCGAGCCGCGCGACGCGCTCGATCACCTCGGGCGGCGCCGCGCCGTAGTTGAACTTCAGATCGCCTTCGACGCCATGCGCAAGAATCCCCGAATTGAACGCGCCGCCGACCAGAATGCTGACGCCGCGCTCGACGCACTTCGGCAGCAGATCGTCGAGCGGCGCCTGTTCGAGCAGCGTGTAGCGGCCCGCGAGCAGCGCGCAGTCGATGTCGAATTCGGCGATCGCATCGAGTATCACCTCGCGCTCGTTCACGCCGAAGCCGACCGCCTTCACGACGCGCTGCGAGCGCAGTTCGTCGAGCGCGCGAAACCCGCCGCCCTCGGTCAATTGCCGCCAGTAATGCGGATGACGCTCGCCGTGCGTGAAGCGTCCGATGTCGTGCACGAGCAGGATGTCGATGTCGACGATGCCGAGCCGCTGCTGGCTGTCCTCGAACGTGCGCAGAATGCTGTCGTACGTGTAGTCGTAAATCGCCTCGAACGGCAGCGGGTTTTGCCAGCCCTCGCTGCCGTCGTCCGGATGCGTGCGCGGCACGAAGCGGCGTCCCACCTTCGTCGACAGCACGTACTCGCCGCGCGGACGGCGGCGCAGCGCAGCGCCGAGCCGATGCTCCGCCTTCGTGTGACCGTAGTGCGGCGCGGTGTCGAAGAAGCGGATGCCCGCGTCCCACGCGGCATCGACGGTCGCCTGCGCTTCTTCTTCGGTCAGGTCGCGATACAGGCCGCCGAGCGGCGCGGTGCCGAGCGACAGCGCGGTCGCCTCGATCGACGAGCGGCCGATACGACGCCGCCGGCTAACCTGCGGATGGGAAGGCTGCGTCATCTCTGGCTCTCCTCTGCTGCGGGTTGGGTGTTGACGCGTCGCGCGCTCACTTCGACGCGACGTCGACGACCGGCACGCGCGCGCTCGCCGGCAGGCACGCGGGCCCGACCGGCTCGAACGTCTTGTACGTGAGAATGAATTCCTGATGCCCGAGCGATTCCGACTTCGAGCGCGCGCCGCGCGCGACGTCGACGGTGCAGTCGAACACGTCGCGGCCCACCTCGTCGAGCGTCGCGCGGCCTTCCAGGATCCGGCCCGCGTCGACGTCCATGTCGCCGGCGAGATTGCGGTACGTGAGCGGATTCGCGCACACCTTGATGACCGGCGAGATCGCCGACCCGACCACCGAGCCGCGCCCGGTCGTGAACAGGATCACGTGCGCGCCGCACGCGATCAGCTCGGCGATTTCCGCGTTGTCGCTGATGTTCGGGAATCCGAAGCGCGGCTCGCCGTCCGGCACCACGTCGAGCAGATAGAGCCCGCCGGTCGGCGGCACGTCGCCCGGCTTGACGATGCCGACGATCGGCGACGCACCGCTCTTCGCATACGCGCCGAGCGATTTTTCCTCCTGCGTCGTGAGCCCGCCGTCCGCATTGCCGACCGCGAACGACCCGTGTCCGAGAATCGAGTAGTAACGCGCGGCCTTCTCGACGCACGCGACGATCTCGTCGCCGAGCTCGGGCCGCGCCGCGCGGCTTTTCATGTGGTATTCGCAGCCGACCAGCTCGCCCGTTTCCTCGAAGATGCAGCTTGCGCCCGCATCGATCAGCAGGTCGAACGCGCGCCCGACCGCCGGATTCGCGGTGATGCCGCTCGTGCCGTCCGAGCCGCCGCAGATCGTGCCGATCACGAGTTCGTCGAGCCGCATCGGCACCTTCCGTTGCGCGGCCAGTTGCGCGCGCGCGCCGCGCACCCAGTCCATCCCGTACTGGATCGTGCTGCGCGTGCCGCCTTTCTCCTGGATCGTCAGGATCTCGACGGGGCGGCCCGTTTCGCGCACGAGGTCCGCCAGATAGTGCTTGTTCATGCTCTCGCAGCCGAGCGACACGAACAGCACCGCGCCGACGTTCGGATGCGTCGCGAGCTGCGCGAGCATCTTCTCGGCGTACGTGTTCGGATAACAGCCGGGAAAGCCGATCAGATGCACGGGCGGCGCTTCGGATTCGTGGCGGGACGAAGCATGGCCGTCGCCGCCGAAGTCGAACGGCTCGCGAAACTGCGCGACGATCTCGCGCGCGACGTGATGCGCGCACTCCACCAGATACGCGACCGCCACCACGTTGCGGATGCCCTTGCGGCCGTCGCTGCGCAGCCAGCCTTCGAGCATCGGCGGTTGCGTCGCGGCAGCATGCGGCGGGGTCACGGGGCCTGGCGGGCGGGCGTCGGTCATGGCGTTCCTCTCGGGCGGCGCGCGCCCTCGTCGGTGAGATCAGTGCTGCACGAACGCGTGGCCCGCGTCGTGCGTATAGGTCGGCAGGTAGTCGCTTTCGAGGTTGTGCGTGTGCAGATGCTCGCCGCGCGCGACAGGCCCGGTCACATGGCCGATCGGCGCGCCGTAGCGCACCACCTTGTCGTCTTTCGCGAGCGCGCGGCGCGCGACCTTGTGGCCGAGATCGATCGTCTTCGCGAGCGTCACGCGCTCGCCTTCAATGTCGACCGTCTCGCCCGCCGCGAGCCGCGCCGCCGCGATCAGACAGTTGTCGTCGGGGGCGAGCAGCAACAGGCGCGCGTCGGTGCGGGGGCTGCGACTTTCCAAGATGCGTCTCCGATGGTGTTCCGCTCATTCACCAATGAACGTATTATTCATATACGGATTCGACGAGGTCAAGGAATGGGTGGCGCTAACGAATCCGGGCTTTCCCTGGGCCTTGCTCGCTCACGTTGACGAGCCGACGAACCGCCCCGCCATGCATGACGCCACCGCGAAGCGACGACCCATGGACGAAGAGACGACCGACAGCGACCGCTACCGCGCGCCCGCGCTCGACAAGGGGCTCGACATCCTCGAACTGCTCGCCGAGCAGCAAGGGGGGCTCACGCGCGCGGAAATCACGAAGGCGCTCGGGCGCAACGCGAGCGAGATCTACCGGATGCTGGAGCGGCTCGTGGCGCGTCAGTACGTGACGCGCTCGGCGTCCGGCGACCGCTACACGCTGAGCCTGAAGCTGTTCGCGCTCGCGCACCGGCATCCGCCGATGGGACGGCTGATCGCGCAGGCGCTGCCGCTGATGCAGCACTTCGCGAACGACGCCGAGCAGTCGTGCCATCTCGCCGTGTACGACCGCGGCAACCTGCTCGTGATCGCGCAGGTGGACGGCCCCGGCTCGTGGGGCATCTCGGTGCGGCTCGGCTCGCGCGTCGGGCTCGTCGACACGAGTTCGGGCCGCACGATCCTCGCGTACCAGACGCCCGAGCAGCGCGCGCACCTGCTCGCCGAGCACACCAAGGTGAAGGGCGAAGCCGCGATCGATCTCGATGCGCTGTCGGCCGCGTGCGCGCGCATCCGCGACGCCGGGTTCTCGCGCAAGGAGAGCCAGCAGATCTTCGGCGTGACCGACGTGACGTTTCCGGTGCTCGGCCCGTCCGGCGAGGCGATCGCCGCGCTCACGTGCCCGTTCCTCAGACGGATCGACGAATACGTCGCACCGTCGCTCGACGACGCGACCGCGCTCTTGCGCCGAACCGTCGAGCAGTTGTCGGTGTTTCGGGAGGCGGACAGCAACGCCGACGGCGACGCCGATCCGAAGCCGTAGCGGCGCGCGCGCACGAGCCGTCGCCGGAACTGGAACGCGGCCGCGCGAACCGCTAGAATGGCGGCCCTTTTCCAATCCCGGCGCGTTCCAGGCGGATGCGCCCGCGTTCGACACACTTCATGGCGAAACTTCTGACCGACCAGGAATTCCAGCGTTTTTCCGAGCTTCAGCAGAAGCAGGCGAGCTTCACGATCACGGCCGACGAGGCCGACGAATTGCGCGACATCGTCGCGCGCGCGCAGAAGAAGCGCGACGACCGCGCGGCCGCGATGCAGACGATCGAAAACGCGATCGCGCAATTCGGCATCACGCCGGACGAGTTGTTCACGCCCGAGCAGATCGGCGACGCCGCGCGCAATTTCGGCCTCATTCCGGCGACGAAGAAGGAACGCGTGCTGCCGCCGTCGCTGACGTTCAACGGCAAGGTCGTCCAGTGGACGCGCGCGCTACCCGAAGAAATCCGCGCGCCGTTGTTCGACGCATTCACGGGCGGCCAGTCGGTGAAGGCGTTCATCGCCACGCCGAAGGACACCGCCCGCTGCGCGCTGACGATCGCGCGGCTCGAAAAGGAAACGGGCGCGCAGTACGGGCAGGCGTGGCTCGAAGAACTGTCGCTCGCGCGCGCCCAGGTGGACGATGCGCTCGCGAAGCTGGCCGGCTGACGGCGCCGCCCTCCGCTTCTGACGTCGCGCTCAGTCGAGCGCGAGCCTGAACCCGACGACGCCGGGGTCCTCGGTCGGCGTGACCGAAAAGCCGCTCGTGCGGGCGAGCGCGATCATCCCGGTGTTCTCGCGCAGCGCCTCGCCGAGCAGCCAGTGCGTGCCGCGCGAGCGCGCGTACGCGATGATCCGCTCCATCAGCAGACGCCCGAGTCCGCGTCCCTTCAGCGTGGACAGCACCGTCACCGCGAATTCGGCGGTTTCGTTGTCCGGATCCGCGACCGCGCGCACGACGCCTAGCGTGCGCGGCTTGCCGTTCTCGTCGGTGACGGTCGCGATGAGCGCCATCTCGCGGTCGTAGTCGATCTGCGTCATCCGCGCGAGTTGCGAGTGGTCGAAGCTGCGCACCGCCGAGAAAAACCTCAGCCGCAGATCCTCGGGCGTCATCGCGTCGATGAACGCGCGATGCTGCTCCTCGTCCTCCGGACGGATCGGCCGGATCGTCACGCGCTGGCCAGCCCAGTCGAGCGTCTCTTCGAGCCGGCGCGGATACGGCATGATCGCGAACCGGCTGCGCGTGGGCGCGAGCCGGATGCGCGGCGTGACCACGACCGTATGCAGCGGCAGCACCCGCAGCGTCAGTTGCATCCCGACGATCTGCCGCACCTCGCAGACGGCCTGCGACAGCGCGATGAACGCGCCGAGCGTCGCGGCCGGCGATATCCGCCGCACATACGGCGACTGCCTGACGATGTCGGCGCCGAGCACCGGGTTCAGCGGCGGCAGCCCGTACACGCGCAACGGCGGCGACACGCCGTCCATCGACGGCGCGACGAAGTAGAACACCGGGCCGAAGTTGTCGTCGTCGCGGAACTCGACGCTGACGTCGACGATCGGCGCGCCATCCGTCGACGTGGCCGGCGCGGCGCCTTCTGTCGTCGCATCGGCGCGCGGCTCGTTCAGCGTCTGCAGCCCGAACCGGCCGAGCAGTTGCGCGGCGGCCTCGCCGGTCAGTTCGGTCTGATCGGCCATCAGCGCGGCGCTCACCTGCGCGAGCGCGGCATCGATCGCGTCCGCGCCGCTCGCCGGCATCCCTTCGGGCGTCTGCATCAGCAGTTCGCGACCGAGCCGATAGTCGACGAGGCGCCGGAACGCGCGCGCGAGACGCCACGGCGTCGTGTGCACCGGGATTCCGTGTGCATGCAGCAGATCGCGCGTCTTCGCATCGGCGCCGCCGAAAAAACACGCGAGCAGCCCGCGATACGCGACGCGCTGCCGGTCGATCAGCGTGCGCGCGACCGCCTCGGCCGGCGCGAGCCGCGTCGACGCATGCACGACGAAAGCGGTGCCGGTCGAGCGATGCGTCGCGAGCGCGTCGAGCGCGAGACCGAAGTCTTCCGGCTTCGCGTCGTCGCCGAGCAGGAGCGGATTGCCCGGCACCGCGCGCGGCAGCTTCGCTTTCACCGCGGCTTGCGCGACGTCGTCCCATTGCGCGAGCGTGCCGCCCGCCGCGCCCGAATCCGACGCGACGAACGCATCGCGCGCGAGCGCGGCGACGCCGCGATCGCTCGTGATCAGCGTCGCGGTGTCGCTCGCGGCCACGCGGCCGACGCCGAGCGTTTCGATTTCGTCGAGCAGGTCGTCGAGCGTGTCGACGCGCACGAGTCCCGCGCGCCGGAACGCCGCGGTGTAGAGCGCGTCGCCGGGATCGTCGCGGCCGGAGCGCAAGGCGAGCACCGGCTTGTTGCGCGCCGCCGCACGGGCGGCCGACATGAACTTGCGCGCCGCGCGCACCGTGTCGACTTCGAGCAGGATCGCGCGCGTGCCGGGGTCGCTCGCCAGGTAGTCGAGCACGTCGCCCGCGTCGACGTCGGCTTCGTCGCCGAGTGCGATCACGTGCGAAAAGCCGAGGCCGCGCGCGGCGGCCCAGCCGAGCACCGCATTCGTCAGCGCATTCGACTGCGACACCCACGCGACCCCGCCGGGCCCCGCGAGGCACGCGGGCGCGCCGAGCTGCGCGTGGAGCGCGGGCGTCAGCGCGCCCAGGCTGCCGGGGCCGATGAGTCGCAGCAGATGGGGCCGCGCGGCCGCGAGCGCGTGGCGCAGGTCGGCGCGGTCCTCATCGGAACGCGCTTCGCCGACGAGGATCGCCGCGCGCGTCCCCATGCCGCCGAGCCGATGCACGAGCGCTGGCCACGTGGCGGGCCGCGTGCAGATCACCGCGACACTCGGCGCCGACGGCAGATCGCCCGCGTCGGCGAACACCGGGCGACCGTCGAGGCCCGCGTCGTCGCCTGCGTATTTCGGATTGACGGCCCACATCGGGCCCTTGAAATCGCCTTCGAGCAGCCGCTGCCACACCATGGTGCCGATGCGGTCGGGGCGCCTCGACGCGCCGATCACGGCGACGGATTTCGGTTCGAACACCGCATCGAGATTGCGTACTGTCACGAGGTCTCCTGCCTGGTCGCGTGCGCGCGCGCCGCGGCGGGCGGCGCGCGAATGAACGTCAGGAATCAGGATAGGCGAAGCGAATGCGCGGCGCGTGGAATTCGCGTCGCGTGGCCGGGCGCCGCGCTGCGGGTGTCGCGGGTGTCGCGGGTGTCGTGCTGCGAGCGTCGCGCTGCGGGTGTCGCGCTGCGGGCGTCGCGCTGCGGTTGCGTCGGCCGCGCAATGAACGGCAGCGAACGTCGTTTTGCGCGGCGTCAGCGCAAAAGCGCAACGTGCGTCGCCGGCCTCGGCTACTGCTTGTTGCCGGACGCGCCCGCTTTGCTCGTCGCCGCTTTGCCCGTGGCCGCCTGCGGGTTCGACGCGAGCGGCAAACCGGCGATCCGCGCCTCGAACCCGTCCGGCCAGCACGATGCCGGCGAGCGCAGCGTCAGCGTCGCGCCGGTTGCCCTGACGATCGCCTCGACGATCGCGAGCCCAAGCCCGCTGCCCTTCGCCATCGTCGCGCCTCGCTCGAACGGCTCGGTCACGCGCGCAAGCACGTCGGCGGCCACGATCGGCCCGCGGCTCGCCACCCTGAACACCCCGTTCGCCGACAGCACGACCTTCACGGGACCGCCATCGACGCCGTGCTGCAGTGCGTTTCCGATCAGGTTGCGGGCGACGATCGCGAAGGCGTCCGGGTCGATCCGCGACATCACGGCCTCTTCCGGCACCGCCAGTTCGAGCGCGTTGGCACGCGCGACAGGCCGGAAGTCCTCGACCACGACGGCGAGGATCGGCCGCAGGTCCTGCGGCGTGTCGGCGAACACGCGCCCGTCCTCCGCGCGGGCCAGCTGCATCAGCTTTTCGCTGACTTGCGACAGCGCATGCAACGCGTCTTCGACGCGCAGCGCCCGCTCGCGCAACGGCTCGGACGGCGCCTCGGCGACGAGACGCTGCGTCTGCGCGAGCGCCGCCGCGATCGGCGTGCGCAACTCGTGCGCGCTGTTCGCAGTGATGCTGCGCTCGGCGGCCAGCGCGCGTTCGAGACGCGCCATCAGCGCGTTGACCGCATCCGCGACGGGCGCGATCTCGGTGGGCAACGCCTGCTTGTCGAGCGGCGTCAGGTCGTTCTGGCCGCGTGCCGCAATGCCCTTGCAGAAGCGCCGGATCGGCCGCAGCCCCGTGCGCACGATCAGCCAGATGCCGACGAGGCCGAGCGGAAAGAACAACGCAACCGAGCGGCCCACCGCGAGCGCCGACTTGATCTGCGCGTGCCGGCGCGCGGCGAGCGGCTCGGCCACCAGCAGCACCACCGCGCCGCTCAGACCGGCTTCCGCGTAGACCCGATGCGTCGCGGTCGTCGCGAAGCCGGCCGTCAGGCGCGGCGGGAACACCGCTTCGTCCGCATCGTGCGATCGCATCAGCGTGTGGCCCGCTCCATCGCGGACGATGTAGGTCAGCAGCTCGCTGTGCGGCCGCACCGCCGCAGCGGCAGCGCCGGGACCGTGCGCGGCCGTGTCGCGGTTGGCGAGGTCGTTGACCGCGAGCGGCAACAGACGCTGCGCGGTCTCCTGCAGCGCGCTGTCCGAAATCCGGCCGATTTCGTGGCGTATCACGTGAAACGCGGCCGCCGCGGCGGCGAGCGACAGCACCGCGAGCCCCGCGACGAGCGCCGCGGCCAGCCGTCCCTGGAGGCTTCGCGGCATCGTCAGTCTCGCTTGAGCCGATAGCCGAGACCGCGCACGGTCTCGATCGCCGCCGCGCCGAGCTTCTTGCGCAGGCGGCTCACGTGCACCTCGATCGTGTTGCTCTCGATTTCATCGTTGAACGAATAAAGGCTCTCTTCGAGCCGCTGTTTCGACACGATCATGCCCGGACGCCGGATCAGCGCCTCGAGGATCGCCCACTCGCTCGCGGTCAGGTCGATGCGTGCGTCCGCGCGCGTCACGCTGCGCGCCGCCGTATCGACGCGCAGGTCGCCCAGTTTCACGAGCGGGTTCGGATTGCCCGCGCAGCGGCGCGCGACCGCGCTCACGCGGGCCGACAGCTCGCACAGGTCGAACGGCTTGACGAGATAGTCGTCCGCGCCCGCGTTGAGCCCGGCGATCCGGTTCGACACCTGGTCGAGCGCGGTCAGGATGATCACGGACACGGTCGAGCCGCGCTCGCGTAGTTCGCGCAGGAAATCGAGCCCGCGTCCGTCAGGCAGCAGCAGGTCGAGCAGGATCAGGTCGTAGGACGCGACCGCGACATGGCGACGCGCATCGTCGAGGCGCGCGACGAAATCGGTCGGATGCCCGTCTTTCTCGATCTGGTCGCGAACGGCCTCTCCGAGCCACGGATCGTCCTCGACAAGGAGTACACGCATGAAGGTTTTCCTGACAGAAATTCCGCACGACGCTAGCACCCGAACCTGAACTGAACATGAAGAAGATTCCCCGGGGTTCGCAAGCTTCGCTTCAGGTTGGCCGGACATCGTAGCGACCTGCGACTCTCGCGCTGTCGTCACGCCACGATGCGCGATTTCACCTGGAGGTCAATCATGAAGAGCACATGGCGAATAGCAGTCCTTGCAACCGGCGCGGCGATGGTCGCGCTATCGGGCATCGCCGCCGCGCAGCACCCGACCGGCGCGTCGGGCAAGACCCGCGAGCAGGTTCGGCAGGAACTCGAACAGGCGTACAGGGACGGCCTGTTGCCGCACAAGCGCACCGAATACCCGCCGAGCGAGGCGACGATCAAGCGCAACAAGGAACTCTACGCGCTGCGGCATCCGGAGCAGGCATCCCAGATCGAAGCCGACAACGCCGGCCGCTGACCGAACCCGGGCCGCCCCGACCCCACACCGCGGCCCGGTTTCCCCGAATCAATCAAAGCCGCTTTTTGCGCGGCGTCAAGGTATTCCATGTCTCCAATGTCCGGCGCGCGCGGTCGTCTGCGCCTCGTTGCCTGCGCGCTCACGTGCGCAGCGCTGTCCGTGCCCGGTCGGGCCGCACAGCCGTCCGCGGAATTTGCGATATCGGCGTCGCAGATGCGCTCGCTCGGCGTCACGGTCCACAAGCTGGACCAACCGGGCGCCGTGCCGCAACTCGCCGCCCCGGCGCGCGTCGTGCTCGCGCCGGACGGCGACGTGATGGTCAGCGCGCCGCTCGACGGCGTCGTCGACCGGCTTCTGGTCAAACCCTACGACGCCGTGAAGGCCGGCCAGCCGCTGCTGAAGCTCGCGAGCCCCGTGTTCGGCGGCCTGCAGCTCAGGCTGATGGAGGCGTCGGCGCAGGCGAAGCTGTCGCGCCAGGCGCTCGTCCGCGAGAAGCAGTTGTTCGCGGAAGGGATCATCCCCGAGCGGCGCGTGCAGGAAACCCAGGTCGCCAACGCGACCGCCGCGGCGGCGGTGCGCCAGGCCGAGGCCGAACTGCGGCTGGCCGGCGCCGATGCGGCTGCGATCCGCGGCGCCGCAGCCGGTGGACGGCTCGCGGACACGCTGGTCGTGCGCGCGGCGCGCGACGGCATCGTGTCGACGCTCGACGCGAAGCCGGGCCAGCGCGTGCAGGCGGCCGACCCTCTGTTGCGCATCGCCGACCTGCGCGAGCTGTGGCTCGAAGTCCAGGTCCCGGCCGGCACTCGCGTGGCAAGCGGTACAGCGATCACCGTCGTCGGCAGGGAGGTGGCGGCCGCCGTGCAGTCCGTCGGCACGCTGGTCGGCGAGAGTCAGACCGTCAACGTGCGCGCGCGCGTCACGAGCGGCGCCGCGCGGCTGCGTCCCGGCGAGGCCGTCGAGGCGCGCGTGCCGGTCGCGGCCGCCGCCGGCTGGACGCTGCCGCTTCAGGCCGTCACGCATTACGGCCGTCAGGCCTACGTGTTCGTGCGCAGTCCAAAGGGATTCGTCGCGACGCCGGTCACCGTCGTCTCGAGCGCGGGCCCGTCCGCGCGGGTCGACGGCAGGCTGAACGCCGGTCAGGAAGTGGCGATCGGCGCGGTCATCGCGCTGAAGTCCGCGTGGCTCGGCCTCGGCGGGAGCGACTGATGCTGACCCGCCTCGCGCAGTTCGCGCTGTCACAGCGCCTGTTCGTGTTGCTCGGCACCGCGCTGCTGGCCGGCTTCGGCTGGTACGCGTTTCGCAACCTGCCGATCGACGCGTTTCCGGACGTCTCCGGCACGCAGGTCAAGGTGATCATGAAGGCGCCCGGCATGACGCCCGAGGAGGTCGAGAACCGCATCGCCGCGCCAATCGAAATCGAGATGCTCGGCATCCCGCATCAGAAGATGCTGCGTTCGACGTCGAAGTACGGGATCGTCGACGTCACGATCGACTTCGACGACGGCACCGACATCTACTGGGCGAGACAGCAGGTGTCGGAGCGGCTCGCGGGCATCCAGGCAGATCTGCCGCCCGGGCTCGCCGGCGGCATGGCGCCGATCACGACGCCGCTCGGCGAGATGTACCAGTTCACGGTCGAAGCGCCTCACCTGACGCTCGAACAGCGCCGCACGCTGCTCGACTGGACCATCCGGCCGGCGCTGCGCACCGTCGCGGGCGTCGCCGACGTCAACGCGCTCGGCGGCAAGGTCGAGAGCTACGAAGTCGTGCCCGACCCGGCGCGGCTTGCCGCGATCGGTCTGTCGAGCGCGTCGCTGCTGAGCGCAATCGCGCAGAACAACCGCAACGACGGCGCGGGCCGCCTCGGCGACGGCGGCGAAGTGTTGCTCGTGCGGGCCGAGGGCAGCCTGAAGTCCGCCGGCGACATCCGCTCGATCGTCGTGACCCGCAAGGACGGCGTGCCGGTGCGCGTCGGCGATCTCGCCGACGTCAGGCTCGGCAGCGTCACGCGCTATGGCGTCGTCACGAAGGACGGCGCCGGCGAGGCCGTCGAAGGCCTCGTGCTCGGCCTCGCGGGCGCCAATGCGCAGCAGGTGGTCGACGGCGTGACCCGCAAGCTCGCGGAACTGCAGGCCTCGCTGCCGGCCGGCGTGACGATCAAGCCGTTCTACAACCGCGCGCAGCTTGTCGAGAAGGCGGTCGGCACGGTATCGAAGGCGTTGCTCGAAGCGACGGTGCTCGTGCTGATCCTGCTCGGCGCGTTCCTCGGCAACGTGCGCGCGGCGGTCACGGTCGCGCTGGTGCTGCCGCTTGCCGCGCTGTGGACGTTCATCGCGATGCGGCTCACGGGCATGTCCGCGAACCTGATGAGCCTCGGCGGACTTGCGATCGCGCTCGGCATGCTGGTGGACGCGGCGGTGGTGGTCGTCGAGAACATCGTGCAGCACCTCGGGCGCGAGCGCGCGGCCGGCCAGTTGCCGCGGCTGCACCTCATCCTGCGGGCGGTCCGGGAAGTCGCCGCGCCGGTCGCCGCGGGCGTGCTGATCATCGTGACGGTGTTCCTGCCGCTCTTCACGCTCCAGGGGCTCGAAGGCAAGTATTTCGCGCCGGTCGCGATGACGATCGTGTTCGCGCTCGTCGGGTCGCTGCTGCTGTCGCTCACGGTGATTCCGGTCGTCGCGTCGTATCTGCTCAAGCACGTGTCGCACGACGACCCGTGGCTCGTGCGTCACGCGCTGCGCTATTACGGGCCGCTGCTCGCGGGCGCGCTGCGCCGCGAAAAGCGGGTATATGCGGCGGCGATCCTGCTGCTCGTGGTCGCCGCCGCCCTCTACCCGCGCATCGGCAAGACGTTCCTGCCGACGATGGACGAAGGCGACCTGATCGTCGGCATCGAGAAGCTGCCGTCCATCAGTCTCGAAGAATCGGCGGCGCTCGACCTGAAGATCCAGCGCGCGCTGCTGACGGCCATCCCGGAGATCGCCGGCATGGTCGCGCGCGCCGGCTCCGACGAGATCGGGCTCGATCCGATGGGGCTCAACCAGACCGACACGTTCCTCGTGCTGAAGCCGCGCGACGAATGGCGGCTCGCGAACACGGACGCGCTGATCGCGCGAATCCGCGCGGTGCTCGACCAGATGCCCGGCGTGCGCTACAGCTTCACGCAGCCGATCGACATGCGCGTGTCCGAAATGATCATCGGCGTGCGCGGCGACCTCGCGATCAAGGTGTTCGGCCCCGACCTCGACACGCTGAACCGGCTCGCCGCGAAGATCGAAGCGACGATGAAAACCGTCGACGGCAGCCGGGATGTCTATACGGTGCAGAACGACGGCGTGCAGTATCTGCGCGTGATCGTGGACCGGCTCGCCGCGGGCCAGCACGGGCTGTCCGTCGAGGACGTGCAGGACGCGCTGCGCGCGCAGGTGGAAGGGCAGCGGGCCGGCAACGCGATCGACGGCGCGCGGCGCGTTCCGGTCGTGCTGCGCGGGCCCGAGCGCATGCGCGTGTCGCCGGCCGACTTCGCTGCGATGCGCATCGCGACGCCGGGCGGCGAGTCGGTGCCGCTGCAATCGATCGCGACGCTGCAGCGCGACGCCGGCCCGGTGCAGATCAACCGCGAACTCGGCAGCCGCTACAGCGTCGTGATCGCGAACGTGGACGGGCGCGACCTGGTCGGCTTCGTCGACGAAGCGAAGCGGAAGGTGCACGACGCCGTGCCGCTGCCGCCGGGCTATCGCCTCAGCTGGGGCGGCCAGTTCGAGAACCAGCAGCGCGCGGCAGCCCGTCTTGCACTCGTCGTGCCGCTCGCGCTCGGCATCATCTTCGTGATCCTGTTTTCGACGTTCGGCTCGGTGCGCCAGGCGCTGCTCGTGTTGAGCAATGTGCCGTTCGCGCTCGTCGGCGGCGTAGCCGGCCTGTGGCTCACCGGCGAGTACCTGTCGGTGCCGGCGTCCGTCGGGTTCATTGCGCTGCTCGGCATCGCGGTGCTCAACGGCGTCGTGCTCGTCAGCTACTTCAACCAGCTCGCCGCCGAAGGGCTCTCCCCGGTCGAATGCGTGCTGCGCGGCGCGCAGCGCCGGCTGCGGCCCGTGTTGATGACCGCGTCGATCACCGCGTTCGGCCTCATTCCGCTGTTGTTCGCGAGCGGCCCCGGTTCCGAGATCCAGCGGCCGCTTGCCATCGTCGTGATCGGCGGGCTCGTCACCGCGACCGCGCTGACGCTGATCCTTCTTCCCATGCTCTATCTGCGTTTCGGGCGCCCGCGTCAGCCGCGGCTCGCGACGCCGGAGGCCGTCCATGAGTGACTACTGCCTGAACCTCCTCTGCCCGCGGGCAGCGGAAGAACACGTCGTCGACACGTTGCTCGCGATCGGCGAGACCGGTGTGTTCGCGAGCGTCTGCGCGCGGGCCCACGGTCTCGCGCCCAACGAACTGAGCACGAGCGAGCAGGTCAGCGGGCGCAGCGGCGCAACGCTCGTGCAGGCGCTCGTATCGAAACATCGGCTGCCGTCGCTGGTCGTGCGGCTGCATGGCGATCTCGCGCGCAGCGGCGTGCGTTTCTGGATCACACCGGTGATCCAGCACGGAGCATTCGAATGACGTTGAAACGGCATCTGATCGCCGCGATGGTCGGCGTGTGCGTGGCGAGCCTCGGCCACGCACAGGAGGTTGCGCCGCCGTCGCATTTCCCGACGAGCGAGAAGGCGAGCGCGTGGATCGAAGCGGACCCGTCCGTGATCCGCGCCCGTCGCCAGGCGGAGGCCGCCGATCACGGCGGCGCGGCCGTCGCGGCGTCGCCGAACGAGTGGACCGTGCGGGTGGACGCACAGCGCCGCCGATACGCCGATACCGGCGTCAACTCCGCGGAATGGACCGCGCAAATCGAGCGGACCCTGCGCATCAACGGCAAGGCGGGGCTCGACCGGCAACTGCGTGACATCGAGGCGTCGATCGGACTTGCGCGGATCGGCGAGGCCCGGCATGAAGCCGCGCGCGCGCTCGCCGACCTGTGGGTCGACGCGATCGTCGCAGAGCGGCAGCGCGCGCTGCTCGCCGAACAGGTGGCGTTCGCGGCAGACAGTCTCGACGCGGTAAGAAAACGCAAGCAAGCGGGCGACGCATCGACCCTCGACGTGAACATCGCGCAGGCCGATCTCGGCGACGTAGAGCGCGAGGCCAGCCTTGCCGCGACCACGCTCGCGAAGGCCGAAGCGGCGCTGCGCGCGCGCTTTCCCGATGCGGTCGCCGCCGCGTCGGCGCTCCCCGAACCGCAGCCGCCGCTGTGGACGGAAGCCGAATGGCACGAACGCGCGATCGCCGAATCCGATGCGTTGAGAACGGCGCAACGCGAGTGGCAGAAATCGCGTGTCGCGGCCGAGCGCTCGCGCGCCGACCGCGTGCCGGATCCGACGGTCGGCATCTTCGCGGCGAGCGAGGCGCGGCGCAACGAGAAGATCATCGGCGTGAGCGTGAGCATTCCGCTGTCGGGCACGTATCGCCGGGAACGGATGCTGCAGGCCCAAAAGGAAGCCGACACTGCAGAGGCGTCGCTCGAACAGATGCGACGCAGTGCCGTGCTCGCGGCAACCGGCACGTGGGCCGACGCGACAGGCAGTCTCGCGCGCTGGCGCCTGTCGCAGCAGACGGCGAGACTCGCCGCCGACAATGCGCGACTCATGCAGAAGGCCTACGCGCTAGGCGAAGCGGACCTCCAGTCGCTGCTGCTGGCACGACGCCAGTTCCTGGAGACGTCGCGCGCGGCGCTCGCCGCGCAAGGCGAAGCGGTGCGGGCGCAAATGCGCGTGCTGATCGACGCGCACCTGATCTGGAATCTCGCGCAGGAGTAGCCGCTCTTGCGAGCCTGCGAGCCTGCGAGCCCGCGAGCCGCGCTTACAGGGCCTTGCGGAACGGCGCGCCCGAATGCTCGCGCAACTCGTTGAACACGATCTTCGGCCACGCCTTCTGCGCGACCTCGATCTCGGACACGTGCGACGCGAGATAGGTCGGCGCATTCGATGCGTCATAGGCCATCCGCGCGGCGTACGAGTCGGTGAAGCGGCGCAGTTCGGCCGCGTCGTCGCACGTGACCCAGCGCGACATCCGGTAGCGCGCGGGCATGATCCGCACGTCCACCTTGTACTCGGCCGACAGGCGGTGCGACACCACTTCGAACTGCAGCTGCCCCACCGCGCCGAGAATGGTCGAGCCGCCGACCATCGGCCGGAACACCTGGATCGCGCCTTCCTCGCCGAGCTGTTTCAGCGCTTCGCCAAGCTGCTTCGCGCGCATCGGATCGACGACCTCGATCGTCTGGAAGATTTCCGGCGCGAAGAACGGCAGGCCGACGAACTGCAGGTCCTCGCCTTCGGTCAGCGTGTCGCCAAGGCTCAGCGTGCCATGGTTCGGGATCCCGATGATGTCGCCGGGATACGCCTCCGCCACCGTCTCGCGACGCTGCGACAGGAAGCTTACGACGTTGTTCGCGCGGAACGTTTTGTTGTTGCGCGTCACCTTCAGTTGCATGCCGCGCTCGAAGTGCCCCGAGCACACGCGGATGAACGCGACGCGGTCGCGGTGCGCGAGGTCCATGTTCGCCTGCACCTTGAACACGACGCCGGTGAACTTCGGCTCGTTCGGCTCGACAGGACGCTGCACCGTCATCCGCGCGGACGGCGGCGGCGCGAGATCGACGAGCGCGTCGAGAATTTCCTTCACGCCGAAGTTGTTGATCGCCGAGCCGAACAGCACCGGCGACTGCTCGCCGGCGAGGAATGCGTCGCGGTCGAACGTCGGCGTCGCGCCGGTGATCAGCTCGACCTCTTCCTTCGTGCGCTTCCAGTGATAGCCGAAGCGGCGCTCGCCCTCTTCGTCCGTGATGTACTGCAGCGTTTCGACGGCGCCGCCCATCGTGTCCGCGCCGGCGCGGAACACGCGCACCTGGTCGCGCTGGATGTCGTAGACGCCCTGGAATTCCTTGCCCATCCCGATCGGCCAGGTGAACGGCACCGCGGACACGCCGAGGTGCTGTTCGATCTCGTCGAGCAGATCGAGCGGCTCGCGCACTTCGCGGTCGAGCTTGTTGATGAACGTGAGGATCGGCGTCTTGCGGCTGCGGCAGACTTCGAGCAGCTTCAGCGTCTGCGCTTCGACCCCGTTCGCGCCGTCGATCACCATCACGGCCGCGTCGACGGCGGTCAACACGCGATACGTGTCCTCCGAGAAGTCCTCGTGGCCCGGCGTGTCGAGCAGGTTGATCACCGCGTCGCCGTACTCGAACTGCATCACCGAGCTGGCGACCGAGATGCCGCGCTGCTTTTCGATCTCCATCCAGTCGGACGTCGCAAAGCGGCCGCTCTTCTTGCCCTTCACGGTGCCCGCGATCTGAATCGCGCCCGAGAACAGCAGCAGTTTTTCGGTGAGCGTGGTCTTGCCCGCGTCCGGGTGGGAGATGACCGCAAACGTGCGGCGGCGTTGGAGTTCGGAAACTGACATCGGGCTTGGCATCAATGGGATTCGGGCCGCGTCGCGCGTGGCGGCGAGCGGCGGGCGGCAGGCGCGGCGGGTGTCGCTCCACTACGCGTGGACGGGCGACGGAGCCACGGGCCGCATCGGCGAGGATTTGCGAACGGACGGACGTTTCAGGTCGGTCGCGCGCGTGTCGCCGGGGACGAATGATACACGGCAATCCACGTGGCGATGCAAAGTGCCGCCGACAAGCGCTGGCAAGCACCGGCGATCGCCTGAAGGGCCACGCCGCGCAGACTGTGCATACGCACCGGCTGGACGGCGGCCCGAAACGGTGCCCAAGGTGAAACGCAACTGGACGGGACGATCGACCGCGCAACGACCGAATGTGACGGTGCCCCCGATCGTCCGCGCAACGGCTCAGTCCTGAATCAGAAACCGGTCCCGATTCTTGCCCGCGAGCCACCCCGGCGCGCGGCCCCGGCCGCTCCAGGTCTCGCCGGTCTTCGGGTTGCGGTAGCGCGGCGGCAGCGGGCGCTTGCGCGCGCTGCTTGCTCGCTGGCTCGAAAAGCCCAACTCTTCCGCGGTGATGTCGTACTCGGCAATCTTCGCCTTGATTTCGAGGATCGCCTCGGCGATTTCCTTCTCGCGAGCCGCCGCGACTTCCTTGTGCAGCTTTTCCAGTTGGGCGGTCAATTGCTTGTAGCTCGGCATAGACGAGAATCTCCTGTCGGGTCGAATATCGTATTGTGACCCCGACCGCGCCGGACGTGCCGAATTGTGTCGTCAATGTGTGTGCGAACAACTCCCGTTGCCGCAGTATTCAGCCTTCGGAGCGAGCGCGCGCCTCCAATGCGCTCAATGCTTCGCGGATCCGTTTCACGCGTTGCGTTTGCGACGGGACCAGTTCCGCAGTGAGTACCGCATCGACGCGATTGCGCCAATACGAAAGGGGAATCCGGTCCGAAACGGAAAGCCGTGTGATCACATGTTCAAGATGCTGTATATCTTTTTCGACCTGATGGTGATTCATCATGCCCCCGCCATAACGGCATTATTCAGACAATTTGAATTCAGCGTTTAACTGACTTATTCAGCAACTGGAAATTTTTCCCGGCTTTTCCCGCCCGCGTCGAATGGAAAACCTCGCATTAACAGCAAAATTGGAACGTGCGCGTCATTGCGCCATACGTTAAGCGGCGTATCGCTCCCGGTCGGTGGGCTTACGCACGCAAAGCGACTTCGTCGGTGTAATTGGCCCCGCGGTTATATCACGGCTCGGAGCGCCAAATGATTTCAATCCGGCCGTTGCTTTTTCGACGAGGTGCCGGAGTATTGTGCGTTCGGCGAAAACCGCGTGGATTCCGCGCAAATCGAACAACCGGCAGTCAATTTATCGCGCGTTAAAAGCCGACGGAAATATGATAGAGCAAATACCCAGTATAGGTTCCATCATATGTTTGCCGGCTATCCGGAAGCGCCGATGAAAGGACTCGGAAAAGGCCGGACGGCGCGGCTTAAAGCGGCGGCGAATGCCGCCAGACAATCCGCCGACAGCCTGGCACACTGCCGGCGACACCAATGTGAACGGAAGGCCGCGTTGTATTGCCGCCACGGTGGCGGCTCGCGGCGGGCAAAGGTCAACGCGCGGTCAATGCGCGCGGCAAGCGAAAACCAGCGTATGCATGCCGCCGCTGTCGGACTCGTTCACGACATCGAAGGTGCCGCCGCACTGCGCACGCGCCTGCTGCGTGCACGAATCGCGATCTCCGGCCGACGTGCATTGGACCTGCTGGGTCGGGCGGCCGTCTCCGAGGAACAGCGGCGGGCCGCTGCTGCACGCGGCCAGCGACGCGGCGAGCAGACAGGCTCCGGCCGCCAGCGACGGACGGCGAAAGCGAATCAACAACGAGCGAATGCGAGTCATGGACTACCCCGGTGGGCATTTTCTGTTTTTGCGACACGCGATTGTGCCATGCCGCGCGCCGCTGCGGCGCGGGGCACCAGGGGGTTCTCAACGGGGCGCGGCCGGCGTCGGGTAAGGCAGCAGCGCGTGCGGGTCCGATGTCACGCGCACGAACACCCGATCGACGTCCAGAATCTGCTCCATGCGTCGTTGCAGCGCGAGCCGGTCGAAGCTGGCCGGCACGCAGCCGTCCACATAGACGAAGCGCCGTTGCACCGTGACCCACAGGCTCGTGCCTGCCAGCATCGGCGCGTCGTGCAGTTGCTTGCGGATCGCCTTCGCGATATCGGCGTCGTACATGTACGAGTTCGGTTTCGAACAGCGATGCGCGAGCCAGCAACTCGTGCCGCGCTCGACGCGATAGTGCGCATCGCTGTCGGCTTCCTCGCGCGACATGCGCGGACCGAGCGGTGTCGGGCAAGCCGGGCCGGCCGCCGCCGACAGCGCGAAAAACGGGTCGCCATACCAGTTCTTGCGCGCGTCGTCGTGCGACGACGGCTTTCCCTGCGCGAACGCCCCCTGCGCGATCGATGCGGCGCACAACGTCACGCACAGCGCGCGCACCGCGCGTCCCGAAGCGGTCGCGCCACCGGCCAGTCGCGGGCCGGCACACGCTGATTCGATCCGTCGCCGCATCGCGTCATCCTCGCCGTCTCAAGTGACGGGTATGCGACGACGTCTCGCCCGTGTTGTCTTACTCTTCGTGACCGGCATCGTCGCAACCAGATCAGTAGCAGACCGCGCGGCCCATTGCAATAAAAAAACGCGCGCCCGTGAATACACGAAGCGCGCGTCGCCTCTCGCCGGACGACAGCGCCCGGCACGCAACCGGTCACACGATCGGCCACACCATCGGTCACTCAGAAGCGGTGACGAAGGCCGATGGTCGCCGCCACCTGGTTCTGCGTGGACGATGGCGGCAGCGTGTTGATCGCCGCGACGTTCGGCGCCGCCGTGCCGTCCGGGTTCACGCCGAGCGAACCGCTCGCGTGCTGGTAGACGGCGGCGATATACACATCGGTGCGACGGCTGAACGAATAGTCGCAGGCGAGCAGCACCGTATGCCACTTCGGATACTGGTTGCCGGTGCCCGCGAGGCCGCCGCTCGTCTTGCCGTCGGAGAACGTGTACGACCCGAGCAGCGCGAACGCGGGCGTCAGGCCGTAGGTCGCGTTGATTTCGTAGTTGTTGATGTTCAGGCCCTGCCCGCTCGTGATCGACGGCGCCACGCCGCCGGCCGCGATCCCCGCGAGGTCGAAGTACTGCGAGCGCGTGAACAACAGGCCCACCTTCGCCGGTCCGAACGCATAGTTGGCGCCGATACCGTACGTGCGCTGCGTCTCCCCGATGATGTTTGCCGTGTTCGGATCCAGCGTGCCCGACGCGTTGAACGCACTCGGATTGTTATTGATCTGCAGATACGCGGCGCCGACGTTCAACGGCCCATTGGTGTACGACGCGCCGAGGCTCCACGAACGGTTGTTTGCGAACTCCGGCGAATTACTGAAGCCGTACAGTCCGCCAAATTGGAAGCCTGAATAATTCGCGCTCGTGTACTTGATCGTATTGCGCAGCGAGAACATGCCGGCGACGTTGTCGTTGTTGTACGGGTGGCCCGCGAGCAGCACATCGTAATTTTGCCCCGCCGACGACATCGGTCCGAGGTAGTCCACCACCGAGTCGAACTGGCGACCGAGCGTGAGCCCGCCGAACTGGTCGCTCGTCAACCCGACATACGCCTTGCGGCCGAACAGCGTGTTGTTGTTCGCGAGCGTGCCGTTGTTCAGGTTGAAGCCGCTCTCCAGATTGAAGATCGCTTTCAACCCGCCGCCCAGATCCTCGACGCCGCGCAATCCGAAGCTGGTGGGCGAAAGGGCGCTCGTGCCCAGCACCCACGCGTGGCTGCCTTGCACGTTGTTCACGTAGACGATGCCGGCGTCCAGCGTGCCATACAACGTGACGCTGCTCTGTGCGTGAGCCGCAGTCGCTGCAAAGAGACCCATCAAGCTTGCGGCAAGAAGATGCTTTCTCATGCTTTCCGACTCCCAGACAGTCCAGAGAACTACGTCCCGATATCCGCCGCTAATTTCGCCGCGGCGCCGTGGATTTCTCTCGTCGTTTTGGGTTCCCGCCAATGCCGTATTGGATTTGCGTACTTAAAAACGCACTGTCGCTTTTATTTGTTGGCGAATGAAATTGGGGAATGAATTACGAATAAAGCTTCGAACCCAATTTTTAATTCAGCGCATATGGAAGCGAGTGTAGCCCCGCGCGGGGCGCCGGGTATGAAAAATGTCCGGAATTGTTGGAATAAAAACACACATTGCGATTAGCCAACCACAGCATTTGCTAACCACCGAAAACATTCATCAGCACGAATGCCATTATTGGTCCGGCATTTAAACTCATCGCTTATCGATCAGAATTAAATTCGAATCGCATAAATGGCGTTTATCGACAAAAAAGGCGGCTCGCCGCCGCCCTTTGTCACGCCGTTCAATGCTGCAGGAAATCGAGCACCATCCGGTTGAATGCGTCCGCGTGTTCCCATTGCGCCCAATGACCGCAGCGGTTGAAAACATGCAGATGCGCGTTCGGCATGTTTGCAATCAGACGCAGACCCGTGTCCATCGGCACGAAACGGTCGTCGCGGCCCCAGATCACGAGCGTCTCCGCCTTGATCTCCGAAAGACGCGGCCCGAAGTCCGGGAACTGCTTCGGATTCGCGGCGAGGCTCTTCACAAAGTTTTCGAGGTGATCGCGGCGCGCGAGGATGTTGTCGAGACGCGTCTTCATCAGTTCTTCGGTGATCGAACTCGCGTCGTACACGAACACGTTCATCATCCGCTTCAGGTTCTCGATCGTCGGATCGCGATACAGACCCTGCAGCAGCTTGATGCCTTCGGTCGGCTGCGGCGTGTACAGGCTCGGACCGCCGGTGCCGCCGCCCATCAGCACGAGCTTGCCGACGCGCTCCGGATTCGCGAGCGCGAACGCAACCGCGCTGTGACCGCCCATCGAGTTGCCGAGAATATGCACGCGCGGCAGATCCAGCGCATCGACGAGACCTTTCAGCACGCGCCCATTCAGATCCGAGCGCGAGCCGGTGCAGACAATCGGGTCGCTCTTGCTCCAGCCCGGGCAGTCCATCAGGATCACGCGGTAACCGGCCGCGACGAGCGGCTCGATATTGCGGTTGAAGTTCGCCCAGCCGCTCGCGCCCGGTCCCGAGCCGTGCAGCATCACGACGGTTTCAGCGCCGGCGCCCGCGTCGTTGTAGTGGATCTTCAGTCCGGCGTCGCCTTCCTTCACCGTCGCGAACCGGCTCGTCGACGCTTCCGTGATCGCCTGTGCAGTCGCAGTCATGATGACTTTCCTCTTTCCTTGAAACCCTTTATGGAGCGAGTCCGCGCCCGCTCTGCCAAAATCCGGTGCCGCGCGTGGGCGCAGGTCGTTACTGCGCTTGTTCCTGACGCTTCTTCAGGTCGAGCGCCACGTCGACGATCATGTCTTCCTGGCCGCCGACCATCCGGCGCCTGCCGAGTTCGACGAGGATGTCGACGGTCTTCAGCCCGTGCTTGTTCGCGGCGACTTCCGAGTGACGCAGGAAGCTCGAATACACGCCCGCGTAACCGAGCGCGAGCGTTTCGCGGTCCACGCGCACCGGACGGTCCTGCAGCGGACGCACGAGGTCGTCGGCCGCATCCATCAGCGTGTACAGATCGGTGCCGTGGTTCCATCCCATGCGCTCGGCCGCCGCGATGAACACTTCGAGCGGCGCGTTGCCCGCACCCGCGCCCATGCCGGCGAGCGACGCATCGATGCGGTCGCATCCCTCCTCGACCGCGACGATCGAATTCGCCACGCCGAGCGACAGGTTGTGGTGCGCGTGCATCCCGGTCGTGGTCTCGGGATCGAGCACGTCCTTGAACGCGCGGAAGCGATCGCGCACGTCGTTCATGTTCAGCGCGCCGCCGGAATCGACCACGTAGATGCAGGTCGCGCCGTAGCTTTCCATCTTCTTCGCTTCGACGGCCAGGTTCTGCGGCGTCGTCATGTGGCTCATCATCAGGAAGCCGACCGTGTCCATGCCGAGTTCGCGCGCGTACTCGATGTGCTGCTTCGACACGTCCGCTTCCGTGCAGTGCGTCGCGACGCGTACGACGCGCGCGCCGGCGTCGTACGCGGCCTTCAGGTCGTGAATCGTGCCGATGCCCGGCAGCAGCAGCGTCGCGACCTTCGCGTGCGTGACGACCTCGGCGACCGCGCTGATCCATTCGAGGTCGCTATGCGCGCCGAACCCGTAGTTGAAGCTCGAACCCTGCAGACCGTCGCCGTGCGCGACTTCGATCGAATCGACCTTGGCCTTGTCCAGCGCGCGTGCGATGTCCTGCACGTTCTTGATCGAGTATTGATGGCGAATCGCGTGGCTGCCGTCGCGCAGCGTCACGTCGGAGATGTACAGTTTCTTGCTGGTGTGGCTCATGCGTGCGCTCCCTGAAGCAGCGATTGCGCCATGCGCTCGGCGGTCGCGAGTGCGGCGGAAGTCATGATGTCGAGGTTGCCGGCGTAGGCCGGCAGATAGTGCGCCGCGCCCTCCACTTCGAGGAACACCGACGTCTTCAGCCCGCTATAGCGGCCGAGGCCCGGCAGATTGAGCGGCGCGCTCGTCGGAATTTCGTCGAACTGCACCTTCTGCTTGAGCCGATAGCCCGGCACGTATGCGTTCACCGCGCGCACCATCTGTTCGATCGATGCTTCGATCTTCGCGACGTCCGCCATGTCGGACAGCGTATAGACGGTGTCGCGCATGATGAGCGGCGGCTCGGCCGGATTCAGCACGATGATCGCCTTGCCCTTCGCGGCGCCGCCGACCGCTTCGATTGCCTTCGACGTCGTTTCGGTGAACTCGTCGATGTTCGCGCGCGTGCCCGGGCCCGCCGACTTGCTGCTGATCGACGCGACGATTTCCGCGTAGTGCACCTTCGCGATGCGCGAGACGGCCGCGACCATCGGGATCGTCGCCTGGCCGCCGCAGGTCACCATGTTCACGTTCGGCGCGTCGAGATGCGCGTCGAGGTTCACGACCGGCACGCAGTACGGGACGATCGCGGCCGGCGTCAGGTCGATCATCCGGATGCCGGGCTTCTTGCCGCGCAGGAACGCGTCGTTCTTCACGTGCGCGCCGGCCGACGTCGCGTCGAACACGAAGTCGATGTCGTCGAACACCGGCAGACGCGTCAACCCTTCGACACCCTCGTGCGTGGTCGCAACCCCGAGGCGCGCGGCGCGGGCGAGACCGTCCGAATCCGGATCGATACCGACCATCGCGCCCATTTCGAGGTGCTTGCTGTTACGCATGATCTTGATCATCAGGTCGGTGCCGATGTTGCCCGAGCCGACGATCGCCACCTTCAGTTTTCCGGAAGCCATGTTGTGTATTCCTTCGTTAATTCGTTGAACCGGCGACGAACGTCGCGCGCACGCTGCCGAGCCCTTCGATCTGCGCGGTGTACGTCCCCGCGTCCTTGACGGCCACCATCGGGCCGAGCGCGCCGGTCAGCACGACGTCGCCCGCCCGCAGCGGCGTGCCGAGCTGCGCCATGCGATCCGCGAGCCACACGGCCGCGTTCAGCGGATTGCCGAGACACGCGGCGCCGCTGCCGCGCGACAGCACTTCGCCGTCGCGCGACAAGGTCATCGCGCACGCGGTCAGGTCGATCTGCGACAGCGGCACCGGCCGGCTGCCGAGCACGAAGAGCGCGTTCGACGCGTTGTCCGACACGGTGTCGACGAAGCGGATGTCCCAGTTCTGGATGCGGCTGTCGACCACTTCGATCGCGGCGAGTGCATACGCACTGGCGCGCAGGATGTCGACGAACGTGTGCTTTTCATGCGTGAGGTCGCGCTCCAGCACGAGCGCGATTTCCGCTTCGACCTTCGGCTGGATGAGCGTCGCGAGCGGCATCGGCTCGCTGTCGCCATAGGCCATGTTCGCGAACAGCGCGCCGAAGTCCGGCTGATCGACGCCGAGCTGCTTTTGCACCGCGAGCGACGTGAGGCCGATCTTGCGGCCGACAATGCGCTCGCCGGCGGCGACGCGCGCATCGACGTTCGCTTGCTGCACCGCGTACGCGGTCGCGATGTCGTCGAGCGCGATTTCGCCGCGCACGGGCGCGATGGTGTTGCGCGAAGCCTCGGCGTCGCGCAGCCGCGCGGCGAGCGTCTTCACGAGATTCTGGTCCGGCATCGGAGTCTCCTTGTTTCGACCGTTGGTGTCACGCCGTGACAGGCGAGGCGTGCATCGTAGCGAAACCGGCGATCCACTCGGGAATCGCGCGGTAGTAATCGAGCGATGCTTGATATTTCCCATACGCGGCGAGCGCGCCGAACGCGCCGACCCACGTGCGGATCTCGTGTGCCGACTTGCCGCCGTCGCGCGTGATCGCGTCGTTGGTCATGCCGTCGACGGCCTGCAGTTCGCCCGATTCGAGATGCGCGAGGAATGCGCGGTCCCATTCGGGATTCAGCGGATGCAGGTGGCTGTCGCCGGCCGTGAACGTCTTCGCGGCAGCCACCGTGCGCGCCTGCCGCGCGGCGCGCGACTCCGGCGTCGGGTCGCGCCCGGCGATCAGCCGTTCAGCGACCTCGTCGTTCGCGTTCGCCAGTTCCGGCACCGGCGGCTCGTGCGAGATGCCGCCCGAGCCCACGACGAGCACGCGCTTGTCGGTGCGCGACAGGAAGCGGCCGATCGCGTCGCCGAGCAGCCGCGCACGACGCAGCGTCGCCATCGGCGGCGCGACGGAGTTGATGAACACGGGGATCACCGGGTAGCGATCGAGGCCGCCCGTCAGCGCTTCGAGCGCCTGCGCGCAGCCGTGATCGACCTGCATCCGGTACGACAGCGCAACGTCGATATCCGCGGCGAGCACGCTCTCGGACAGTGCCAGCGCGAGCGCTTCCGGCACCGGCAGCGCGCCCGCGAGGCTCTTGAAATCGCCGATCGCGTTCGCCCGCGCGCCGATGCAGAACGGCGGCATCAGGTCGTAAAAGAAGCCGTTGTAGTGGTCCGGCGCGAACACGACGATCAGCTCGGGATCGAAGGCGCGCACGCGCTCGCGGGCGGCGGCCATCGCGGCTTCGACTTCGGCGACGACGTCCGGCGCCGGATCGAAATAGCCGTGCAACGGCGTGTGGGAAAGACATTCGAGGTGAATCGGCATCCTCATGCTCCTGCGGTTTGAGCGACTGCGGCCTCGCCTTGCGCGGGGCGCGGCGACGGCGTGAAAGCGGGGGCCTCCGTGCGGGCGGCGTCGGTCGTGCCCAGCTTGCCCGCGAGTTCGACGATCGCGCCGGACACCTGCTGCGGCGCGCACACGCCGGCGACGAAGCGGTCAGGGCGCAGCAGCGCGACCGATTGCGGAATGCGACTGAACCAGTCCTTGATGCGGCCCGTCACGTCGCCGATCGCGTCGACGCCTTCCGGCACGTCCTCGGTGTAGCGCAGTTGCACGTCGGGCTTGCCGATCACGAAGCGAATGCCGATGCGCTCCGCGAGCGCGCGCGCGTCGTTCGTGAGGCCGAACGTCGGATCGGTGCCCCAGCCGAGCACGACGAAGTGATTGCCGATTGCATCGTCGAGCCGCATCACCTGGCCATCGGCGGTGCGCACGCGCGGCTGGATGAAGAGACGCCCGACCGGCGAGTCCGCGAGCTTGTTCTTGCCGTACGCGAGCTGACCGAGGAACGAATCGCGTTTCTCGCTCATCAGCCCGAGCAGGCGGCCCGGCGCCGAGTTGCCCGAGCGTTCGAGCACGCGCGCGAGCCAGCCGCCAGCATGCTTTTGCTCCGGCAGCAGCACGACGCCCGATTCGTAGCGCGGCATCGGCTTGAAGCGCATCTCGACGAAATAGCGCTTCACGGACGGGAACAGATTGAACGAGCGCACGAACAGATCGCGAAAGCGCCGGCCGAACGGCGTGTTCGGCGCGAAGATGTCGCCCGCGACTTCGGACAGGTGGATCATCGAGCGCGCGTGCGCGCGGCGCTCCATCGTGTAGGTGTCGAGCAGGCGCGAGCTCGCCGTGCCCTTCACGACCATCGCAAGCTTCCAGCCGAGGTTGTTCGCATCGCGGATCCCGCTGTTGTAGCCCTGGCCCTGCCACACCGGCATGATGTGCGCGGCGTCGCCCGCGAGCAGGATGCGATCGACGCGGAACGTCGACGCGAGCCGCGCATTGTGCGTGTACACGCGCTTGCGGATGTAGTCGACCTTGTCCGGATCGGCGACAATCTTGCGGATCAGCGCGGCCATGTTCTCCGGCTTCGACAGTTCCTCTTCCGTTTCGCCCGGCATCACCATGAACTCGAAGCGGCGAATGCCGTGCGGCAGCGCGGCCGACACGTACGGGCGCTCGTGGTCGCAATGCATGTAGATATGCGGCGAGCCGACCGGATCGTTGCGCACGTCGACGACGATCCACTGATTGGGCTTCGTGCGGCCTTCGAACGGCACGTTCAGCACGCGGCGCACGAAGCTGTTGCCGCCGTCCGCGCCGACCATGTGCGACGCGCGGATCGACACGACCGCGCCGTTCGCGTCGCGCGCTTCGATGCTCACGCCGTCCGGGTCCTGCGTGAACGACTCGACCGAATGGCCGAACAGCACCTGCACGTGCGGGAAGCGCGTCAGGCCGTCGTACAGCACGCGGTCCGCGATCGGCTGAAGGAACGCGTTGCGGCGCGACCAGCCGAATTCGTCGGTGCGCGGCTCGATCGACGCGAAGCAGTGGCCGTCCTTCGTGACAAAGCGCATCCAGTGGTCGGGCGTCGTGTGCGGCAGCAGCTCGTCGGCGAGGCCGACGGACTGAAATACGCGCAGCGCTTCGTCGTCGAGGCCGATCGCGCGCGGATAGTCGATGATCTCCGCGAGCCGCTCGACGAGCGTCACGCGTACGCCACGCAGGCCGAGGATGTTCGCGATCATGAGGCCGACCGGGCCAGCGCCGATGATCGCGACGTCGGTAGTGAGCGTGCTGTCGCGACCGGTGTCGGCCGCGTGGACGGGGGTGGCGTTCATGTGTCTCCTTCGGCGCGGCGCGCGGCGCGCCAACGCTGCTGCCGCGCCGCGCGAGAGGACGCGTGGCGTCGGTGCCGTCTGTGTTCTTCGGGATGAGTCCGGCGCGGGTGCACGCCGCTTGTCGCCTGCTGTTATCCGCGCCGGCGGTGTCCGGGCAGGTACTGAGGCGGGGTCGTGTGGCGATTAGCCACAATGCGTCTCCTTGACTCTGATTTTGGAGCGAGTCTAGGCTCCGGCCGTTGCCCGTTCAACAATTTCACTAAAATGTGCACACAGTGCACAATATTGTTTTTAAAAGAGTTTTCAGCGCAATGAACAAGTATGCGAACGTCCGTGGACTGGCCCGCGGGCTCCAGGTGCTGCGGGCGCTGAACGCGATGGAAAACGGCCGCGCGACGAGCCAGCAACTGAGCGAGGCGACCGGTCTGCACCGCACCACGGTGCGGCGTCTGCTGGAGACGCTGGTGGACGAGAACTACGTGCGCCGCAGCGCGTCGGACGACAGCTTCCGGCTCGCGCTCGACGTGCGCGCGCTGTCCGAAGGCTTCACCGACGACGAACTGGTGGCGACCGCCGCGCCACCGGTGATGGCGCAGCTGCTGCAGCGTCTCGTGTGGCCGTCGGACCTGACGACGCCGGACGGCGACGCGATGCTGATCCGCGAGACGACGCACCGCTTCAGCCCGCTGTCGTTCAACCGTTCAATGGTCGGACGGCGGCTGCCGATGCTGTTGACCGCGGCCGGCCGCGTGTATTTCTCGACGTGCCCCGAGCCCGAGCGCAACGACATTCTCGATTTGCTGCGCGCCGGCGCGGGCGGCGAGCAGCAACAGAAGCTCGCGCTCGACGACACGTTCGTGCGCAACCTGATCCGCCAGACGCGCGCCGACGGCTTCGGCTCGAACCACGGCGACTGGTCGGATCAGCGCAAGATCGGCGCGCTGGCGGTGGCGATCTCGTCGGGCGGGCGGGTGCTCGCGAGCCTGAACGTGATCTACCTGGAACAGGCGATCAGTCCCCCCGAAGCCGTGCGGCGCTTTCTGCCGGAGTTGCAGCGCGCGGCGGACGAGATCGCGGACGCGCTGCAAATCCAGACGCAGGCGCGCAGCGTCGCGAGCGAGGCGTCCGACACCTGAGCGAGCCGAGAGGCGCCGCGTTTCACCCCCGCACAGCGTGCTCGCGGACGAGTTCGAGCAGCCCCGCCAGCTCGGCCGAATGCGGCGTGTCACGGGACACTTCGCGCGACACCATCAGCAACTCCACGCGCGGCGGCTCGCCTTCGAGCGGCCGCGTGCAGATCGCGTGGCTCGTCAGCGACGACACGTACTCGGGCAGCAGCGCGAAGCCGAGTCCCATGCCGACGAGGTTCAGGTTCAGCAGGATGTTCGTCGCCACCTGCGCAACGTTGGGATGCAACTTGTGCGCGTCGAAATACGCGCCGACGACGTTGTGCACGCGCCCGGAAAAGAGCGGATGCGTGCTGATGAACGGCTCGCCGTCGAGCATCGCCGGCGCAATCCGTTCGAGCTTCGCGAGCGGATGCGACGCCGGCAGTACGACGACGAACGGCTCGACCAGCACCACCTCGCTACGCAGCTCCGGCGACTGCACGGGGCTGCGCATGAACGCAACGTCGATCTCGCCGCGCAGCAGCGCCGGCTCCTGCTCGGCGGTCGGCAGGCTGCGCAACTCGACATTCACGTCCGGAAAGCGCAGACGCAGACGCGGCAGGATCGCCGGGAAAATCGCGATCTCGGCGGCCGGCACGAAGCCGATCGTCACCGTCGCGCGCCCCCTCTGACCGACCTGACGCGCGCGCGCGACCGCGCGATCGGCTTGCGCCACGACAAGACGCGCTTCCGCGAGAAACACCGTTCCCGCTTCGGTCAGCTCGACCTTGCGGCGCGTGCGCTCGAATAGCGGCACGCCGACCTCGTCTTCGAGATTGCGGATCTGCTGGCTCAGCGACGGCTGCGCCGTGTGCAGGCGCTCTGCCGCGCGCGTGAAGCTCAGCTTGTCGGCGACGGCGATGAAGTAGCGAAGATGGCGAAGTTCCATTCGGCGTATCGGTATCGGGTCGCGGCTGTTATAGGCCGCACGTCTGAAAGCAAACAAACAAAATATTTCACTTCGCGCTCGTGCGCAACGATGATCCGGTCCGTTCCCCATGCGGGAATCAAAAAACCCATGAAGGAGACACGAATGTCCGACCCCATCGACATCGATGCGCTGGTGGACGCGCGCGAAGGCCGCGTCACGTCGTCGATCTTTACCGACCCCGCGATCTACGAACTCGAACTCGAGCGCATCTTCGGCCGCTGCTGGCTGTTTCTCGCCCACGAGAGCCAGATACCAAAGGCCGGCGATTTCTTCAACACGTATATGGGCGAAGACCCGATCGTCGTGGTCCGGCAGAAGGACTGCTCGATCAAGGCGTTCCTGAACCAGTGCCGCCATCGCTCGATGCGCGTGAGTTTCGCCGATAGCGGCAATGCTCGCGCGTTCACGTGCCCGTATCACGGCTGGTCGTATGGCGTCGACGGCGCGCTCGTCGACGTGCCGCTCGAAGAGCGCGCGTATCCGCAGGGCCTGTGCAAGGACAAGCTCGGTTTGCAGGAAGTCACGCGCGTCGCCGTCTACAAAGGCCTCGTGTTCGGCAACTGGGACGCCGGCGCGCCCGACCTCGAAGCTTACATGGGCGACATCGCCTGGTACCTCGACGGCGTGCTCGACCGTCGCGAAGGCGGCACCGAGATCGTCGGCGGCGTGCACAAGTGGGTGATCGACTGCAACTGGAAATTCCCGGCCGAGCAGTTCGCGAGCGACCAGTATCACGCGCTGTTCTCGCACGTATCCGCGGTGCAGGTGCTCGGCGTGAAGGAAGGCGATACCGACAAGGCGCTCGGCGCCGGCCAGACTCCGCGCCCCGTGTGGGAAACCGCGAAGGACGCGATCCAGTACGGTGCTGCCGGCCACGGCAGCGGCTTCTTCTTCACCGAGCAGCCGGACGCGAACGTGTGGGTCGACGGCGAAGTCTCGCAATACTACCGCGACACCTATCCGGAAGCCGAGGCGCGCCTCGGCCGGACCCGCGCGCTGCGGCTCGCGGGCCACAACACGATGTTCCCGACGTTGTCGTGGCTGAACGGCACCGCGACGCTGCGCGTGTGGCATCCGCGCGGACCGAACCAGGTCGAGGTGTGGGCATTCTGCATCGCGGACAAGAACGCATCGCCCGAAGTGAAGGCCGCGTTCGAGCGCAGCGCCACGCGTGCATTCGGCCCCGCGGGCTTCCTCGAGCAGGACGATTCGGAGAACTGGGTCGAAATGCAGAAGGTGCTGCGCGGCAGCCGCGCAAAGAAGACGCGCCTCGCGCTCGAAATGGGGCTCGGGCAGGAGCGCGTGCGCGACGACGGTATTCCTGGCATCACGAACTACATCTTCTCGGAGACGGCCGCACGCGCGCTGTATCGCCGGTGGGCTGATCTGCTGATCTCCGATAGCTGGGATGAAGTGCTCGAACGAACGAAGCAATACGAAGCGGAGGTGCTGAAATGAGCGACGTCGCCGAACTGATCAACGCCGAAACGAACGTCCCGCTGGAACTGCATCACGCGATCGAGCAATTCCTGTATCGCGAAGCCGAACTGCTCGACGACAAGCAGTTTCGCGACTGGCTCGCGCTGATGTCCGACGACATCCGCTACACGATGCGCACGACGGTAAACGCGCAGACGCGCGACCGTCGTCGCGGCAACGAGCCGCCGACCACGTGGATCTTCAACGACACGCATTTTCAGCTCGAACGTCGTATTGCGCGGCTCGAAACCGGCATGGCGTGGGCGGAGGAGCCGCCGTCGCGTACGCGCCATCTGGTGACGAACGTGCGCGTTCGGCCGACCGGCACGCCCGACGAATACGACGTGCGCGTGAACTACCTGCTGTACCGCGGGCAGAAGGAGCGCGACGAAACGTTCTACGTCGGCCGCCGTCTGGACCGGGTGCGCCGCGTCGCGAGTCCGCACGGCTGGCAGGTGTGCCGCCGCGAAATCACGCTGGATCAGGCGACGCTGACCTCCCACAACCTGAGTGTGCTGTTCTGATCATGACCCGACTGTTTGTGTGCCAGGACGACGCGCTGTCCGATGGCGAAGCGATCAAGATCGACGGCCCCACCGAAGCAATCGCCGTGTTCAAGGTCGGCGGCGAGCTGTTCGCGCTGAACGACCGTTGCAGCCACGGTAACGCTTCGATGTCCGAAGGCTACATCGACGACGATGCGACCGTCGAATGTCCGCTGCACGCAGCACGTTTTTGCCTGAAGACCGGCACCGCGCTGTGCCAGCCGGCCACCGATCCGTTGAGGACCTTTCCGGTTGCGCTGATCGACGGCGCCGTCTACGTCGACTTGCCGGAGGCGTCATGACGGTGTCGTCGCGCTGGCTCGACGGCGAAGTCGCGCTGATCACCGGCGGCGGC
>Ga0310811_10000240_pt1 | contig 78820 bp, 72 predicted proteins | sample YCmetagenome_FD_207642 | JGI IMG/M metagenome (GOLD analysis project Ga0310811, IMG submission 207642) | Soil microbial communities from experimental microcosm in Duke University, North Carolina, United States - YC | ecosystem: Engineered > Artificial ecosystem > Soil microcosm > Unclassified ... | reverse complement strand
GCCGGGTGAAAACTGAGCCAAAGGCCCGCCAGCTCCAGCCTGCGCGCCCGCCTCACGATGCCCCTCCACGATCGGCCGGCATCCCGTGATGCTAGGCCAACGGGGAAAGTTCGCAACGAGCCGGATCGGCCGATTCCAGGCCAATCCGGGAGATCCTGGATTGCGCCCCCGAGCCGGAGGTCCGGTAGCCCGTCTCGGTCGCGGTGAACAAACAACAGGGGAGGACGGGGAGGGGACCTGGCCTGTCCGTCAAACGTAGCCGCTCCCCCCTCCCGCGCGGAGGGGGGGGCGATCATCACTGCCCAAGCTTTAGTGCGAGTTGGCGATGATCGAGGCGATCAGCCCGGTCGCGGCGGTCTGGGCCGCATGAAACTCTTTGAAAAGATCACGGCGCGGCGGCGAAGTAGTCTTGCTCAACTCGCCTCAGCAGATTGGGTTACTCTTTTCGAACGGCGACGCTCGGTTGTTCCGGCCTATTGTACGGGTCATGATCGACGTAGCCATATTCGCGATTGTCGGAGCTGTTGCTGCGTTGGCCGCCGCGATCGCTTGGTGGCGTTTCTCAGAGTTGGAAAGCGGCCCGCGCCAGCGGCGGCGCTTCAGACAGCGATCTCTGCAACCGAAAGCGGCCAGAACGTCGGCGCGGACTAGCGGCACCCTCCAGCTGGGGGGCTAACGCTTTCCCTCGGCAGGATCGCCCCTGGGCCATTGGAGGCCGGGCGCCTCCTTGGCCCACCGCCCAGCGACCTCCGCGATGCGCGCGGCAACCGTTTCGGCATCGCCGTTGGACGCTTCTAGATCGTCCATAGGCAGGAAGCGACGGCCCGTTGGCCCCTGTTCCTATGGGGTCGCTCCGGTGACAGGAACTCGATTCGCCTCTGCTCGCTGAGTCGGTAAGAGGGTTACGCCATGGCCACCTTCTCCTTGGTGATCGCTTGCGACGAAGGCGCGGAAGCCGTGCAGTTGGAGTGCGCCTCTCCCACCGCTGCGATCGGGGAGGCCCGGTCTTTTCTGGCGGACCTCATCAAGCGGCTGGACACTGAAGTCGGGGAAGTGGCCGCGTATATTGGGGAAGGCGCTCTGAAAGACAGTCCCCGTTGGCTCGGGGTCTGGGAGTGGTCACAGCGAAGCGGTTGGAGATGGTCTCCGCGTAGAGTTCTGTCTTTCCTAGGGTGCAGCCCGGGTTGGGGCTGGCGGAGAGCTCGCCAATCGCCCAGCTGCGGATGGACCCGCTCATTCGAAGCTCAGCGGGGAGGGGAACGCCGCCGCTCCGGACCTGTTACGAGTTTAGCCCTTCGGTGCTGCGCAGACGCCCCCCGCTAGCAGCGCGCGCCGAAGGGTGAACCTTCAGCAAACCGTGGGCAGGCAGCGCCCCCTTGAGAATCGAGGTTGGGACCGCCTCAAGCTTGGCCGCCCAAGCAGGGGGCAGCATTGGGGTCAAACGCAACGTTGCGTTACATGCAATCGCCCAAGCCTGGTGTATAAATGATAATCCTCGGCAACGATCCCTGGACGCCCGCGGCAACGACGGACTAACGCATCCAGCCGGTCGATAACGCCGGTCGGTATTGATCCGAGGTCAGCCATTTGGCGGGATCTCTTGTTGCTGGCCAGCGAATTGGCCACCCGCAGCCAACCGCGCCGTCCACCCGCGGCCAAGCCGTCGTCCACCTCCGACCAGCAGACGTTCGGTACGGGCGCGAGGCGCGAAGGGCGCCCTTAGGCGACCTTGGGAAGGTCGGTTTTGGCGGATCAGGTCCGTGAGGCTCGACCTTCTGCTTTTTATTGCAGGGCCTGGTAGAGGCGTTGTTGCTCGCTCCGGGAACGTCCCGTTCCGGCGTCGGGAAAGACCTGATCGACGGTCACCCGGCGGCGCTGTAGCCCCAACGCGGCCTTGAACGACGAAGAGTGCGGCCACGCTGAGCGACATCAAGGCCGGCGAGCGCCGTGGCGAGCACCGTCACGTAGGCGATAGGCGCCCCCGAAACGGTTTACGGAGCGCGACGCCTGACCGTGCAACGATATGGTCGGAGACAACGCCATGTCCTCCACTCTCACTTCTGAAACCGGCGCAACGGGACCCGACATACTGATGCCCGCCGGCGCCGTGAGCCTGCCGGTCATATCCGACCCGACCGATCCATCCCTGCTCAACGTCCACCCCCTCGCCTACGGCGTTCTGAACAACGGCGACATCGCGGTCGTGGGCGAGGCGGATACCGAATTTCCGGTCGTGCAGGCCACGGTCTCCCTGTTCGACAGCACCGGAAGCCTCCTTTGGCGCGAGCCGCTCGCCGGCGGCGTCAGCAGGACGGCGACGACTGTGCTCACCGCGGCCGTCGCGACCTTGCCGACCGGCCAGTTCTGGGTCGGCCTGAACGTCCAGGACGGCCTAGCGCCCCTGGATGACGACGCCCACCACCAGTTGACTTTCACCCGGTACGCCCAGGACGGAACGAGTTCGGTCGATCCCTTCCCGGCCCACCCCACCACGTCCAATCTCACCGCGACCGGCCTGCCCGACGGGGGAGCCTACTTCTTTTCCGGCAATCTGTTCGCGGGGCGGGGGCTCGGTCCGCTCTACCAACACCCGCCGGCGCCCACCTACGTCTACGCCTATTCCGCGGCGAACACGTTCATCGCATTTGACGGAAACAACGGAGTCCTGGAGCACTACGCGAGCCCCTACGACTTGGGCGCTCTTTGGCGCTTCACCACGGGCGACGCCAATCCGGCCACGGCGACGGCGATCGCCGCGATGGGAGGCGGCCGGGCGGCGTTGGTGTGGACCGACACGACCGGCGAGAGCTTCCTGGCGATCGCCGACACCGTGGCCCAGACCCTGTCAACGCCCCTGATCATCAACCAGGGCGGCCCCTCTGGCCCCGACCACGTGGTCGCGCTGTGGGACGGCACTTTCGTGGTGCAGCTCCCCGGCGAGTACGAGACATTCGACTCCACAGGCGCCACCGGCGGCGGTTGGCACGCGATCGACACGACCCTGGAAGGGCTGAACCTCTACGGACAGGTGTTCGGCCTGGGCGTCGACAGCTCCGGCAATTACATCGCGCGCGCCTATACGATCGGCAGCGTGAGCACGGGTCAGACCGGGTCTACCGGCCAGACCTCGGCGACTCTCACACCCGCAAACTTTGCGCTGAACTACGCTGTCCCGCCTCCGGACGAAGGGGGCAACCACTTCTATACGGCCGGATACGCCGCCCTACCGGGTTCGGACGAGATCATCGCTCTTGCACTGAGCAAGGACGAACTGATCGCCAGCGGGTACAGCGTGGGCGGACAGTCCGGCACGGTCCTGTTCCAGACCGTGCTGGCCGACGTCCACGACGCAAATCCCGCGAGCGGCGTCTTCGCCCCGTCCATCACTCTTCTAGCCAACGGTACGGTGGCCATCGCCTGGCAAGTCGTGGCCGGTGATCAGGCTGGCGGCGCTCAAGACGCCTATGCGGTCTTGTCGGGCTCCGGACAGACCCTGGCCGGGGCCAACCTCGACCCGAGCACCTTCCTTTCGGATTTCCTGAATTTCCAGGGTCCGCCGGACCTCTACGCCACGCCGACGGGATTCAACATGGAATGGAACGCCCATTCCACCCCTCCGGCCGACCAGCCTCAGAAGTCCTCCTACGAAGTGCAATTCTTCAATGTGGCCGGCTTGCCCGGCGCACGCGCCTCGTCGACGCCCGAGGTCGGCGGCCAGCCCATCGCGTTCGTGCCCCACGCGTTCGCGACTGCCCCGCCCGTCAGCATCCAGGTCGGCGACAACACGCCTGTCAGCCTCCAACTCACGGACAACGTCGTTCAGGTCTACGACGGCGCGCTCTTCACCGGCGCCGCCGCCATCCCCAACGAACCGGCGCACGCCATCGCCGACGAGGCCGCCGCCATGCTCAGGGACGGCCACGCCGCCCTGGCGTGGGAGGACTCCGGTACGGTCTATGTCTCGGTATTCAATCCCGCCTCCGAAACCTTCTCGGCAACCACCGCTCTGATCAGGGGCGACGTGCTGAACGTGCACGTCGTGGCCCTGCCTGACGGCGGCTTCGCGGCGAGCTGGGAGAACTTCGTGCCGCCATTCGGTTCGCCCATGAGCATCGTGCCGCCTCATTACCAGGGCGAGGTGTTCACGGCGGACGGCGTCGGCGGCGGCGTGATGACCCTGGCGGGCAACGTCGCCGGAATCGACAGCCACGGGAACCTCTACACCGTCGATTCCTCCAATCGCGCTTTCCCTGGTGGCGGCGAATACATCGCCACCTACGCCATCAACGGGGGCGGTTCCACGGGCGGCGGGACGCCCGGCCAGACCTTCACCTCCGACAACAACGGCGACGGCTGGATCGGGACTCCGGGTGACGACACTTTCAACCTCGGGCGCGGGGGTGACTGGGTCTCCGGCAATGGTGGGAATGATACCTACCGCTTTGCGGAGGTCCCGTGGGCCGGCGGCCACATCACCGACTTCAATGCGGGAGATGTGCTGGACCTGACCGGACTTATGTCGACGACGTCGTACACCGGTTCGGACGGCTTCGCCGACGGCTACCTCAAGGCCGCCGACGACGGCTTCGGCAGCGCCCAGGTCTGGGCCAACTACCATATCCCCGGCAACGACGGCTGGTGGCTGGTCGAGACGCTCGACGGCGTCGCGCCATCCAGCCTGAAGCACAACGGTGACTTGCTGAGGGTGATTCCGTCCACGACCGGTCCGACCGACGTGACGACCTCCGACGCGAACTATATCGCGGCGACCTCGGTGAAGACCATCACCCTGGCCGGCTCCCATCAGCACATCGACGCCAACGCGACCAATGGGGTGACCATCAACTCCAACGACAGCGGCAACGTTCTGATCGGTGGGGAAGGCGCCGACGTGTTCCATCTCGGACGCGGCGGGGACGTCGTCACGGGCGGATTTCTCAGTGATGTCTTCGCCTATGCAGAGATTCCCTGGGCCGGCGGGACCATCACCGACTTTTCCGCCGGCCAGGGCGACAAGCTGGATGTGTCGGGTCTCCTAGAGAGCGCCCACTTTACAGGCTCGGACCCGTTCGCCGCCGGCTACCTCAAGTGGGACGCCGATAGCAGCGGGGACGCCCAGCTCTGGGCCAACTACAATCTTCCCAGCAACGACGACTGGTGGTTGGTGACCACGCTCGACGGCATCCCGACCGCCTGGGTGCAGAACTGGAACAACATCCTGATCACCTAAGCGGATTGGGCCCGCGGCGCAGAAGCTCACTCAGGCGAGGCCGACCGTGAACGACAAAGTGTACGGCCGCGCTGGGCTATATCAACGCGGCGAACGCCTCGGAGAGCATAGTGTTCACCCAGGCGTCGAGACAAAATCAGGGTCGCGCCATCGTGCTTTTGGAGAGATGTCATGGCGATCTGGCTCGATCCTCAGACTTTCACTTCCGCCTCATGGGATTTCACGGTCGGCGCGGCACCGATTATTCCTTATTACTATTGGGCATTTCAGTTCAATTACCAATATCCGCCGGATGCAAATGCCGGCGCCGGGTATATCGGACTGCAGCCGAATGGGAACGCGGTAACGACGCTCTCTCCTCTGGTCAATTTTGCACTCTGGGGCGCCTCAACCGGCTATTCTGGACCAAACGGCGGCGCTTTGACCTTTGGCGGTGAGGGCACCGGCTTTCGAGTGTACGAGAGATATGCCTTCCAGCCCAACGTCACATATCATTTCGACTTGCAGGAGGCTGGCGGGGCGATAACCGCTTACATCACAAATACAGCAACGGGCGCCCGTGAACTTGTCGGGTCGATACAGACGCCAGGCGATGTGGGGGGGCTCAGGACTCCGGCGCTCTTCACGGAAATCTATGGCGGCGTGGCTTCGCTGGCGGACGTTGCTAACATCGACGCGACATGGAGCAACTTTGTTTTTGATGGCCGAGCCTACCCAGAGCCCGACAATGCCTGGATTTGGCAGCCGACGCACAGTGATGTCGCGGGAGACGTCTCCACGCCGGCCGGGCTGCCTGGCCGATTTGAGCATTTCAACATCTATACCGAAGGCCAATTCACCATTCACACAAGTGGAAATCCGGACGACATTCTCTACTTGCCAGATACTTCAAGCTCTGTTTGGCTCAACTCAGGAGGTTTTACCGTCGTTGGCGGGGCTGGAAATGACCTCATCAGAGGCGGGTTGTCAGGCGCAGACAGGCTGTTCGGGGGGGCAGGAGACGATATTCTTTATGGGCACGGAGGTGATGACTTCCTCGATGGCGGCCCAGGGAACGACGTCGCCTACTACACGGGGCTTCGCAGCTCATACACGATCTCGAGCACCACCGATGGACGCTACATCGTCACGGATATGAATCCTAATGGGGACGGCACTGACACCCTGGTGGGAATCGAGCGCCTAGTCTTTGCAGACGCTGTCGTCGCACTTTCGCCGCCACCCGGCCAGACCTTCACCTCCGACAACAACGGCGACCACTGGGTGGGCACGGCGGGGAACGACACCTTCAACCTCGGGCGCGGCGGCGACTGGGTCTCCGGCAACGGCGGCGGCGACACCTACAAGTTCGCCGAAATCCCCTGGGCGGGCGGCCACATCACCGACTTCAACGCCGGAGATGTGCTGGACTTGACTGGACTCATGTCCACCACTTCCGACAAAGGCACGGACGGCTTCGCCGACGGCTACCTCAAGATCACCGACGACGGTTCGGGAAACGCCCAGGTCTGTGCAGACTACCACCTCCCCGGCAACGACGGCTGGTGGCTGGTGGAAACCCTGGATGGCGTGGCGCCGGCCAACGTGCAGCACGTCGGCGATATCGTGACCGTAGGCTCCGGCGCCTCCGGCCCGATCGACGTCACCACCGCCAACGCCAGCTACACAGCGCCCGCCTCGGCCAAGACCATCACCCTGACCGGCTCGCAGCAGCACATCGGCGCCACCGCCACTAATGGCGTGACGATCAATTCCAACGACAGCGGCAATGTCCTTCTCGGCGGCGCGGGTGACGACCTGTTCCACCTCGGCCGGGGCGGGGACTGGGTCGCCGGCGGCGCGGGGGCCGACACGTTCGCCTATGCGGCCATCCCCTGGGCCGCCGGCGGCATCAGCGACTTCAACGCCGCCGAAGGCGACCGCATCGACGTCACTGGCCTCCTGTCCCACGCCCGCTTCACGGGCGCGGACCCCTTCGCCGCCGGCTACCTCGAGTTCAGCGCCGACGCCTCAGGCAACGCCCAGCTCTGGGCGGACTACAACCAGCCCGGCAACGACGGCTGGTGGCTGGTGGCCACTCTCGACGGCGTGCAGACCTCCAGCCTGCACTACTCCGGCGGGCTGATCACCTGAGCGGATTGAGGGAAGCGGGGGTTGCCCAACGTCTGTTTCGCGGCCTGAAGCCAACGTCCGCCAACCACCGAGAAGCTATGGGATCGACGGCGGCCTCTGGCACCATCACCGGCGTGCGACAGCAAGCGGCGGCGCCCCATGGCCCAAGTGGATGATCTGAGCCGTTCCCTCGTACCCTTCGAACAAGACAGCACGCTGGTGGCCGTACTCGAAATGAGCCAGGCGAGTTGGCTGGCGGCGGCGGTCGTCCCCGGCGTTGAACGGCGGCCGCTGAAGGAGCTGGAGCCGGATCCAGGGGCGTTGCTATGGAGAAATGGCGAGATCAGGCGGCGGCTGCCGGCGCGAGCGTGACGCGGGTGGCCTTGGTCTTCGAGGCCGGGCGGGACGGTTTCTGGCTGGCGCGATGGCTGCGGGCGCGGAGCATCGAAGCCTACGTCGTCCATTCCACGAGCGCGGCGCATCCGGTGTCGAGGCGGTCGGTCTTCGCCCGCCGATGTTCGCGGGACACCGCAGGTCTCGGGAGATGTTCAGCTGTGCAACAGCGCAGCCTGGCGCAGGCCGTCGAACACGAACTGCCCGGCCAGTCCCGGCGACAGCCCGCACCGGTCTGGCCGAGCCGCTGAACGAGGGGCTCCGCCAAGCGCATGGCGAGCTAGCAGTCTGGACAATAAGGGGTCCTTGCCCTTGGCCATCGCCCCCTCCGGCCGACGCCTGGCTGCGCTGACGCAACCAGCAGCTTCACCAGCCGTTTCCACCGTCAGGCAGAGTTCGTGGCGCTCCGTTTCCAGGGGTGCCCACGCTCCCGTCCACAGTCTGGCCGACGCCGCCATGCCAAAATTGACTTGGCCAAGGTCCGCCCACCCATCACAGAGTACCCGATGAAATTTGAAGATCGCTTGGAAAATTCTGCAAGCGAAGATGGCCGTTATCGACTGCTGGTCGACGCGATTACAGACTATGCCATATACATGTTGGACCCGCAGGGCTTCGTATCCAGCTGGAATCCTGGTGCGGCGAGGTTCAAAGGCTATGCCGCCGATGAGATCATCGGGCATCATTTTTCTGAATTCTACACAGAAGAAGAACGTAAAGCCGGCATCCCCGAACTTGCGTTGAATCTCGCGGCCACCGAAGGACGGTTCGAGCGGGAAGGGTGGCGCGTGCGCAAGGACGGCGGCCACTTCTGGGCGCACGTGGTGATCGACCCGATCCGCTCCCCCGACGGCGAAATTCTAGGCTACGCGAAAGTCACCCGCGACCTGACCGAGCGCAAGGCTGCGGAAGAGGCGCTGCGTCGCAGCGAGCAACAATTTCGCCTGCTCGTCCAGGGCGTTACCGACTACGCTATCTTCATGCTTGATCCGGAAGGCCGCGTCGCCAGCTGGAACGCGGGAGCGCGACGTATCAAAGGGTATGCGCCCGAAGAGATAATCGGGTCTCATTTCAGCCGATTCTACACCGCCGAAGATCTGGCCGATGGCGTGCCGGCGCGCGGCCTCGCCACCGCCGCAAGAGAGGGGAGGTGGGAGACCGAAGGACTTCGTAAGCGCAAAGATGGAAGCACTTTTTGGGCGCACGTCGTCGTCGACGCGATCCGCGACGACGGCGGCAAGATCATCGGTTTCGCCAAGGTCACGCGCGACATTACCGAGCGTAAGGAAGCCGAGCGGGCGCTGCAGCAGGCCCAGGCGGCCTTGGCTCACGCGCAGAAGATGGAGGCGCTTGGTCAGCTCACGGGGGGCGTCGCCCACGATTTCAACAACCTGCTGCAAGTCATCAGCAGCAACCTGCACTTGGTCGCGAAGGACGTCGCGGGTAATCCCCGCGCCGAGGTTCGGGTTCAAAACGCGCTCGCAGGGGTCGCGCGCGGCGCGAAGCTGGCTCAGCAGCTCCTTGCGTTCGGCCGAAGACAGGCCTTGGAACCCAAAGTCATCAACGTCGGCCGCTTCATCAAGGGGATGGATGATATGCTGCGTCGGACGATCGGCGCGGAAATCGAGTTTGAAACCGTGATCGCCGGCGGATTGTGGAACACGTTCGTAGATCCGAACCAGGTCGAGAACGCGGTTCTGAATCTCGCCATCAACGCCCGGGACGCCATGCCAGAGGGTGGGAAGCTCACCATTGAGGCCAGCAACGCCTCTCTGGACGACGCCTACGTCGCCCAGTACGACGACCTGAAGGCCGGTCAGTATGTCATGCTGGCGGTGACCGATAGTGGATCGGGAATGCCGTCAGATGTCTTGCAGCATGTGTTCGAGCCCTTCTTCAGCACCAAACCGGAAGGGAAGGGGACAGGCCTTGGACTTTCCATGGTTTACGGGCTGGTAAAGCAATCGGGCGGCCACGTGAAAGTCTATAGCGAGGTTGGCCTCGGCACGACGGTAAAGCTATACTTTCCTCGGGTGCATGAGAGTGAAGAAACCGTCACCAACATTCCGCCAACTGCGGTGCGTGGGGGCGCTGAGACCATTCTCGTCGTCGAGGATGACGAGGATGTGCGGGAGGGCGCTGTGGCGCTGCTGAGCGACCTGGGATACCGGGTGCTGAAAGCGAAAGACGCCGCAAGCGCCATGGGTGTGATCGAAAGCGGGATCCCGATCGACCTGCTGTTCACCGACGTCGTGATGCCCGGCCCTATGCGCAGCCCCGAACTCGCCCGCAGAGCGAAGGAACGGCTGCCAAGTCTCGCGGTCCTCTTCACATCCGGATATACCGAGAACGCCATCGTCCACGGCGGCCGGCTGGATCGTGGCGTCGAACTGCTCGGCAAGCCCTACAGCCGAGACCAACTCGCGCGGAAGGTCCGACATGTGCTGGGCAATCAGGCGCAACACCAACTCGCCGAACAGCAGACCTTCGCGAGGGGCGCGCCCGCCACCGCTGATGTTGCGTCAGCAAGACGAACGATCCTGGTCGTCGAGGACGATGAACTCATTCGGTCAACGACCGCCGACATGCTGACCATGCTCGGCCACGATGTCCTGGAGGCGCCGGACGAACCGACCGCAATGGATCTTCTCGCCAACGCTGCGGTCGATGTGCTGCTGACCGATGTCGGGCTCCCGAAAGTGTCGGGGATGATCCTGGCCCGCCAAGCCCGCGATCGGCTGCCGGATTTGAAGATCATCATCGCCACCGGCGACGATGACGCCGCCCACGATGCGAGGAGGATCGGCGCGACGCTTCTGCTCAAGCCCTATCAATCAAGCGATCTCGTTCGAGCGCTCGATAACTGTGCCTAGGATTGAGGGATCATCGCGCGCCTGGCGCCGCTCGACGCCTCGGCGGCGATCGACCGGTTCTGACGCTTCACTCGACGGTCCTCACGTGCCGCAGAGCGAGCATCCTGAACAGCAGGATCTAAAGCGCGCCCAATCTAAAGGCCTCCTATCGAGGGCGTCTGGGTGCGGCGCGAGAGATCTGGCGATGATCAGGGCTGCTGCAAGAAAATAACTGTGACCCAGACGGTGACGCGACTGTTCGACAACTACAATGATGCTGAGAATGCTGCGCGCGAACTTGAGCGGCTCGGCATTTCCGACAATGACGTGAGCCTCATCGCAGGCAACGAAGGGGGCGCTCACTCCCATCGGGTTCGCGACGGCAAGCCGGATACGGCCGGCGAAGAGGCCGCTGAAGACGCTGGCAAGGGCGCCGGCGTTGGCGCGCTCGCCGGGGGAGCCGGTGGCCTGCTGGCTGGACTCGGCATGCTGGCGATTCCCGGACTAGGCCCTGTCGTGGCGGCCGGCTGGTTGGCGTCCACTGCCGTCGGGGCGCTGGGCGGCGCGGCGATCGGAGGAGCAGCCGGCGGCCTCGTTGGCGCCCTGACCCACGCAGGTGTTCGTGAAGAAGATGCTCACGTCTATTCCGAGGGCGTCCGTCGTGGCGGCATTCTCGTCAGCGTCCGGGTCCCGGACGAGCTGGCGCCGACCGCGGAAGCAACCCTGGATCGCTTGAATGGCAACCGCGCCGGGCCCCTCGGCCGCCGATACCGTGAGGAGGGTTGGAGCCCTCAATACGGGACCGAACGCCAATCGCGCCTTGGGGAAGGCCGCGACCCCGCGTCCCGGGTCTGACGGATCGACCGCAGCTTGCGCAGGCTGTCAGGACCCCGGAGCCATGCTCCGGGGCCTTCTCTTTGCGTTGAAGGGCTTCGCGGGGCTTCATTCGGGCACGGGATAACGCGAGGGTTCGGGTTCGGGGGTTCGGCTTGGCCGAGTGCAGGGCCAATTCCATTGCCGCGCGGGTGGTCACCTAATGGGCCCGCAGGGACTGGTCATGCTTGTGAAGGAGGATAGACCTCGAAAACCATGCAGCGACGGCGTTCGCTCCGCGCCCCGGGCGCCCCACCCGGATGGACATCATTGCTCGTTGTGAGTCCCCCTGTCAGGCCGCGTTTGGCGATGGAGGAGTGACTGTGTCTCCGCATACCGTATCGCTGTGCGAGCAGCCCACCTCGCGCCTTTCTTGGTCACAGAAATTCCGCTCGCTGGGGCGCCCGGGCCTTCGCTGATCCGCCATGTCCAGATGAACCCGAACCGACGAGAAAGTGTGTAGCCGGCCGATCGGCCACACCTCACGAAATGCAGGCTTCCGCGCCTCGCGCACTACATGAGGAAATTCCACTAGGACGTTGATATGACGCACCTATTTCCGATAACGAATGTTAGGCGCGATGAGGGTGTAGCCGCAAAATGCAAATGTCAGTCCCGCGCAAATTAGACGCGTCAGTCTCCCCGGCCGATGGCTGGCTGGCGGGAGATGGCGTTCATGGCGGTGCGGATCATGAGCGATGCGGAGCTGACGAAGTTCGAGGTTCTGCGGGACGTTGACCAGGAGCGATTGCTGGTCCCGGCCGCCGCCGGCATCCTCGGCCTCAGCGAGCGCCACGTCTGGCGCCTGCTGCGCGCCTACCGCACCGCCGGCGCTGACGGCCTGATCTCCAGGAAGCGCGGCCGACCCAGCAACCGCAGGACGCCCGCCGAGGTCCGCGAGGCCGCCATGGCCATCGTTCGCGAGCGCTATGCGGATTTCGGTCCGACCCTGGCGGCTGAGAAGCTCCGTGAGCTTCACGATCTCACAATCTCACGAGAGACCCTGCGCGCCTGGATGATCACCGATGGCCTGTGGCGCGATCGCCGGGCCCGCCGCAGTAAGGTCTACCAGCCGCGGTATCGCCGTGACTGCGTCGGCGAGCTGATCCAGATCGACGGCTCTGAGCATCGCTGGTTCGAGGACCGCGGGCCGATGTGCACCCTGCTGGTGTTCATCGACGACGCCACCAGCCGGCTGATGCACCTGCAGTTCGTCGAGACGGAGTCGACCTTCGCCTATTTCGCGGCCGCCCGCGGCTACCTCGAAGCGCACGGCAAACCGGTCGCCTTCTACAGCGACAAGCATTCGGTGTTCCGCAGCACCAACGGGTCCAGGATCGCCGGCGACGGCATGACCCAGTTCGGTCGTGCGCTGCACGCCCTGAAGATCGAGATCATCTGCGCCAACTCCAGCCAGGCCAAGGGCCGGGTCGAGCGCGCCAATAAGACCCTACAGGACCGGTTGGTGAAGGAGATGCGGCTGGCCAGCGTCAGCTCCATCGAGGCCGGCAACGCGTTCCTGCCGATCTTCATCGCCGACTACAACACCCGCTTCGCCAATCAGCCCGCCAACCTCAAGGACCTGCATCGCCCCATGTCACCGCGCGACCATCTCGACGACGAGTTCACCTGGCAGGTCGAACGGACCCTGTCGCAGTCCCTCACCCTGCAATACGACAAGGTGCTGTTCATCCTGGATCCCACGCCCGAGGCGCAGGCGGCGATCGGCCAGCGGGTCACCGTCGTGGACTACCCGGACGGCCGGCTGGCGGTCCGCTACAAGGGCGCGGACCTGCCCTACCGGACCTTCGACAAGCTCCGCCACGTGAAGGAGACCGCCGTGGTGGAGAACAAGCGCCTAGGTCCGCTCCTCGAGCTGATCAAGCAGAGCCAGGCGACGCGCGAACCTGAGAAGCGCAGCCGCAAGGCGCCGAAACGGCGCGACCAGACTGGCCACATGTTCAGCGTCGGCTGACGCTCTACGTGCCTCGCGCGCCTACCGGCGCACTTCGGAAAACAGGCTGTCGGTAGCCGTAGTGCGCCGGCTCGGCGGTCGGGCTCTGCGCGACGTCAGGGCTCCGCGCCCGCCCGCCGCCCGGTCCCCTACCCTCGCGGACTGCCATCTCTAATTTGCAGAACCCGCGACATCTCTAACCGGCGTAGACAGAGGGTGTAGCTGCCAGTTAGTAATGTCGCATCTGTCACTGACTCCAATTCCTGCGAATCGCAGACTCTTAGTGGCCAGTTCGCCAGACGTTCCGCCCTTTCGCGAAAACTGACTCCAAAAGCTGCGACTGGGCTGGACGAACGTCAGCGGCGGCTGGGGACCGATGATGCACCGATGGGGGCTGAGCTCTAGCGTCAGCAGCAGACGGGGTGGTAGCGCAGGCTTTTAGGCCGCGTCCCAAGGATTAATGAGGGGCATTCCAAGATCCTCAAAGTCCGCCACATTGCGCGTGACGAGGATCTTGCGATGTGCGGAAGCCGTCGCCGCAATGAGCGCATCGGCCATGTTTCGCGGTCGCAGCGCCGCGATCCGCTCCCACTCGAGCGCGACCTCGTCCGTCACGGGCAAGAGCCGCTGTGAGTGATCGGTACGGAGCTGTTCGAGCCATCGATGGAGCGCGACGGCCGCTGTTGGGTCGGTCCGGGCTTTGAGGCTAATGCCCTTCATGATCTCGCCGAGCGTGACGACGCTCAGGAACACCTGGTCCGGATCGACGGATCGCAGCCAGTCCCGCGCCTCGATGCCGCCGCGGCGCGCCTCGGAAAGGACATTGGTGTCGACGAGGTACATCAGACGTCGATGTCGCGATCGGTCTGGTGTGCCCGGTCGTTGATCGTCTCAACGAGGTCGTCAGACCAGGTCTCGCCCGACAGGATGTGATCGACGATCGAGGGCCGAGACTCTGTGAGGTGACGGTACTCCGCCGCTGAGAGCACGACCGCCGCAGGTTCTCCGCGGACACTGACGTGCTGAGGCCCCTCCTCTATGGCTCGTCGGACCAGCTCGCTGAAGCGGGCCTTGGCGTCCTGTAGTTGCCATAAAGGCTCTGCTTGCTGGCGTGGATTCGCATGGCCCCGACCTTCAGACTAGTCTGACTAGGATATGTAGTGCAAGTTGGTGGGCGTCAAGGCCAGCTCGTTGGCGGCCCCCTCCCGGCCCCTCCGCCGCAAGTTCTCGTAGTGTAGGAGCTGCCACGGCGAACTCGGCAAGGTGCGCCTGCGCCGCCGCCCCAATCGCAGACGCCATTCGCCCGGCTCAGGAAGCCTAGCACCAGCTAGCGGGTGTCGGCGCGGCTCCGTAACCCAGGCGTTCGATCCAGCGCATCAATCTGTGTAGGACCCTTGCTGCTCTCAGCCTGCGACCGAAGAGCTCGCTGAGCCTTTGTTCCGTCATGGTCCGCCTGTTGTAGTGCGACCCGCGTCGAAAGCCCGTCACTATGTCCTGCCTAGTCCGCAATAACGTGAACGTCCGAGGCCTCGGTGACCGGGCGATGGTCTTCGCCCATGGCTTCGGTTGCGATCAGAGCATGTGGCGTCATGTTGCTCCGGCCTTCGAAGGCGACTTCCGCACAGTCGTGTTCGACAGCGTCGGCGCGGGAGGTTCCGACCTTACCGCCTACGAGCCCGGAAGATATGCGACTTTGTCCGGCCACGCCGACGACCTGATCGAGATCGTCCGCGAACTGGAGCTTACAGAAACTGTTTTGGTTGGCCATTCGGTAAGCGCCATGATCGGGGTGCTAGCCTCGCTGAAGGCGCCCGAGCTCTTCTCGACGCTGATCCTCGTAGGGCCGTCGCCCCGCTACATTGACGATGGCGAATATATTGGCGGTTTCTCGGCGGCGCAGATCGAGGAGCTGCTGGAATTCCTCGCCGAGAATCCGATGGCCTGGTCCCGGGCCATGGCGCCGGCCATCATGGGCAACCCGGATCGTCCAGAGCTTGGCGATGAACTGACGGCAAGCTTTTGCCGCACCGACCCCGTCATCGCGGCGGCTTTTGCGCGGGCGACGTTCACCTCGGACAACCGCTTGGATCTTGCGCGGGTGAAGGCGCGAACCCTCGTCCTCCAATGCAGCGAGGACATCATCGCCCCCCTGCAGGTGGGCGAGTATGTCCGCAATCACATCCCCGGCAGCGAAATGGTGGTGCTTGCAGCCACCGGCCACTGCCCCAATCTCAGTGCGCCAGCGGAGGTAATCTCCGCCATCCAGGGCTTTGTCTGAGCCGGGGCCGAGGCCCTCGGCGCTCCCTTCGGACAATGACCTCCAGGACCTCTTCGAGAACGCGCCGTGCGGCTATGTCACGATCGGCCCCGATGGGCGGATCGCCAGGGCCAACGTCACCTTTTCGCGCTGGATAGGCGTCTGCGCAGACGACCTCATAGGAAAGCCTCTGCGCGATCTGCTCACCGTGCCAGGGCGCATCTTCTACGAGACGAACGTTGTGCCGCTTTTGCGATTGCAGGGCGGGTTCGAGGAGGTCGCGCTCGACGTCGTGACGGCCGGCGGCGACAAGTCTCCGATGCTGGTGAACGGCCGAGAGCGCCGTCGCGCCGACGGCGGCCTTCTCGCCGTTCGGTTCGCCTTTTTCCGGGCAAGGGACCGACGGAGCTATGAACGCGACCTGCAGGGCCGCGAAGCCGTTGCGGTCCAACGCCTTCAGGACGAGAAAGCGACGGCGTACCTCAGGGAACAGTTCATAGCGATTCTCGGTCACGACCTGCGAAATCCGCTCGCCTCCATCGTCGGCGCCGCCCGCCTGCTGCGTCGCGAGGTGCAGAGCGACAAGGCCGTGAACGTCATCCGGCTCATGGAGTCGAGCGTCGACCGGATGGCCGGACTGATCGACGACGTCATGGACTTCGCCCGGGGCCGCCTCGGCAGCGGCATCGACCTGCACCGCCAGGTCGCAGCGCTCGAGCCGGTCTTGCGTCAGGTCGTGGAGGAACTCGAGGCGAGCGAGCCCAGCCGGATCATCCGTTGCGAATTCGTCTTGCCGGAGCCGATCAGCTTTGACCCGGGCCGGATCGCCCAGCTGGTCTCGAACCTGTTGGCCAACGCCCTGACCCACGGCGACCCCAAACAACCCATCGATCTTCGTGCCGCGATCGGCGACGGACAGCTGGAGCTCTGGGTCGCTAATGCGGGTGACCCGATCCCTCCCGGCGCCATGGCGCGGCTGTTCCAACCGTTCTTCCGCGGCGAGGTCCGGGCGAGTCAGCAGGGACTGGGGCTCGGCCTGCACATAGCCTCCGAGATCGCACGCGCGCACGGCGGTGTTCTCGAGGTCCGGTCCGACGCGGTAGAGACCCGGTTCACGCTGCGAATGCCGCTCGCGTGAACGCCACCGGAAGGTGCGGAGAGAAGGTCCTGACACGAGCCTTCAAATAGGATCCTGAGGATCGCCTGCATCTCTTTATCCTAGATGCGCCAACAGCCGGCCTCGGCATCGTCTCCGATGCGGCTTGGTCAGAGGGGACGGGTTCGCATATTTCGCGTTAGTTGTCCTTCCATTAAATTATTGCGAACGCCGATTTTCGTGTTAGCTTCATACTCATGAAAGCGGACCTCACTTCCCCTGTCGCGGCCTCGACGAAGCGCCCCTATCGCCAGGGACTCCGTGCTGAAGCCATGGCGGCGACAGCTGACCGGATGGCTTCGGCATTTTTCGCCCGCCTTCGCGAGCAATGGTTTGACGAAATCCGCCTGGAAGATGTCGCCCGTGACGCGGAGGTCAGCGTCCAGACCTTGATCCGCCATTTCGGCGGCAAGGAAGGACTGGTTGAGGCGGCGGTACGACTGTTCGGCGACGAGGTGCGAGCGCGCCGCAATGTGGCGTCAGGGGATGTGGACGCCGTGTTGCGGGCGTTGATCGACGACTACGAGGTGGGCGGCGACCTGGTCATCCGCATCCTGGCGCAGGAGGACCGCCACCCCGCCGTGCGGCGCGCCACCGATGTCGGCCGCGCCGGCCACAGGCAGTGGCTGACCGACGCCTTTGCTCCGGCCCTCGCTGGCCTCGGTCCGGGGGAACGCCAAAGGCGCCTGGACGCCCTGGTGGCGGCCACCGACGTCTATGTCTGGAAGCTGGTGCGGCGAGACATGGGCCGTTCGCGCGACCAGCTGCACACATTGATGCGGGACTTCGTGGAAGCGGCCCTGCGAGACCTTCCGGCCGGTCCCGGCCCAAAGTCCTGAACCTGGAAGACAGAAGACTCCTCAGGAGACGCATGATGACCACGCCCAGCTCTACAAGCGCCCCCAGGTCATTCCTCATCGCGACGTGGGAGGGCGGCGGCTCCGTCGCTCCTGCGCTCACGGTCGCACGCAAGCTGATCGCCCGCGGTCACCGCGTGCGGGTGATGAGCGACGCTTGCAATCGTCCCGAGTGCGAGGCCTCGGGGGCGACATTCGTGGCCTGGGCCCGGGCGCCGAGCCGTCCGAACCGGGATCGCAGCTCCGATCCGATGCAGGACTGGCTCGCCCCCGATCCGGTCGAGGGCCTGAAGCGTTGCTTCGACGGCCTGTTCACCGGAAGGGCGCTGGACTACGCCCGCGATGTGATCACCGAGTTGGAGGCGGAGCCGGCCGATCTGGTGCTGACGATCGAGGTGCTGTTTGGCGTTCAGGCCGGCTGCGAGGCGATCGGTCAGCCCTACGCCTGCCTGTCGCCCAACATCAGCCTGTTCCCGATGCCGGGCACGCCGCCGATGGGCCCGGGCCTGGCGCCGGCCGCCACCGATGCGGAACGCGCCCTGCACGCCGAGATCGCCGAACAGACGATAGCCCTGTTCGACTATGGTCTGCCCGCCCTCAACGCTGCGCGCACGGCCCTGGGCCTCGAGCCCCTGAAACACCTGGCCGACCAGCCGAAGCGGGCCTGCGCCACCCTGCTGGCGACGGCGCGCGCCTTCGACTTCGCCCCCCAGGCCCTGCCTGACGGGATCCGGTATGTCGGCCCTCAGCTGGACCAGCCCGCCTGGGCAGAGCCGGTTGAAGGCGCGAGGGCGGACGACCAACGGCCGCTGGTGGTGGTCGCGTTCTCGACGACGTTCCAGGACCATGCCGGCGTGGTGCAGCGGGTGGTCGACGCCCTGGCCGCCCTGCCCGTCCGCGGCGTCGTCACCCTGGGCGGCAGCCTTGGCGCGGAGGAGGTGCGGGCCTGCGCCAACGTGGAGATCGTCCACAGTGCGCGGCACGACGAACTGATGCGGCAGAGCGCCCTCGTGGTGACCCACGGCGGCCATGGCACAGTTGCGCGCGCCCTGAGCCATCGCAGACCGATGCTGGTGATGCCCCACGGCCGCGACCAAGCGGACAACGGCGTCCGGGTGGCGGCTCGCGGCGCCGGCCTCATGTTGCCGCCGACCGCGTCCACAGGCGAAATCCGGGACGCCATCACCCGGCTTCTGTCCGAGCCGCAATTCGCGGAGGCAGCGGATCGCCTGGGGCGGGACGTAGCCGCCGAAGCCGAAGGCTCAGAGGTCGTCCAACTGCTCGAAAGTCTCGTCGCCGGTGCGCTGGCGACGACCGGACGACCTGCTTCGCCCTGCTTCGCCTAATGGGCCATTGCCGCCGCGTGCGGCGTTCTCGAATCTCGGATGCCTTAACCATCCTTCTCAATTGACGTTGGGCATGGCTGGCTCAAGATGGCCGCAGGGGAGTCGGCATGCCAAGATTTGTAGGTCGCCAATATGATGTCCGCCGGGGTCCCGCGGGCTGGAGTTGGATGGTGTTCGCCCTTGACGGCCGAATGCCTGCCGGACGGGGTGAAGCGACCAGCAGAATTCAGGCGGAAGAGGCTGCAAAGGCGTGGATTGCCGCCGCCGCTGCGCCAGCGTCCCCTCGTCTAGCCTCCTAGCGTACCCCCTCGCCTCACGGCACGGATGGGACGCAGCTCAGCCCGCCGGCCGAACCCAACCTTGATTGTGGAGGATTGCGGGTGGGACGCGCCACGCACGGAACTTGGGCCCTTGCCGCCCCCGACCTTTCGGCCTTGAGAAGGGCGAAGCACGGAAACCCGACCCCACTTTCAGTCCCGACCTGGACGAAGTGGGGCGCACGACACTGAAGCGGCAACAGAAACGCCCCTCCCAGCATTCTTGATGCAGGCCGTAGGCCTGCCCGACAGTTCACGAGCACAGCCATGGTCACGGAGATCGGACCGTGTCGAGCTCCCGAACCGCAGTTCCGGCGCCGTTCGAGCGTTGGTTCCTGCCTGGCCCCATGGGCCAGGTGATCGCGCAGTTCGACTGGCGCTCCGTCGGCCTGCCGCTCAATGCCTGGCCTGCGCCTCTACGGCATGCGGTGAGTATCGTCCTACGGTCGGCCCTGCCGATGCTCGTCCTGTGGGGCCCTCAGAAGCGCCTGATCTACAATATGGCCTATGCCGAGATCTTGGGCTCGAAGCGGTTGACGGCCATGGGCCGCCCCTTCTTCGAGGTCTGGCCGCAGGTCAGCCCCGCCGGCCGCGACCTTCTGGAGGCTACGTTCCGCGGAGCCTCCTCGGTCCATTCCGAAGCCCCGATCCAGCTGTTGCGCGACGATGGTCAGGTCGACGAGCGCTGGTTCAGCTTCTGGCAGGTCCCGATCGTCGGTGAAGACGATTGCGTGGGCGGCATCCTCAGTGGCTGCATCGACGTCTCCGAGAGGGTCCGCGACCAGGCTGCCCTCGGCGACAGGGAAGCCCACCTCACACTCGCCCTGGCGGCGGGCCGGATCGCCCCCTGGGTCGTCGACCGCCGCTCAGGCGAGGCGATCTCCTCCCCGGAATTGAATAGCATGCTCGGCCTGCCGGACGACGCGAAGCCGACCTTGGCGGAGCTCACCGCGGGCTATTTCCCCGGCGAGATGGAGCGCGTTCAGGCGGCCGCCAACGAAGCGCTGGCCAACGGCAGGACTCACTACGAGATCGAATATCGGCACGTTCGCGCCAACGACGGCGCCGTGCGGTGGCTTCTGCTCAGGGCCCACATCGAGCGCTCGCCGGAGGGCGAGCCCACCCGCACCATTGGCGTGGTCGTGGACGTCACGCACCAGAAGGAAGCCGAAGAGCGGCTGCGCCTCCTCGCGCGTGAGGTGGACCACCGCGCCAACAACCTGCTGACGGTCGTGCAGGGGCTCGTCCAGCTGGACATCAGCAAGGACGTTCCGACCTACCGCGCGTCACTGATGGGACGGATCTCGGCCTTGGGACACGCCCATCGCCTGCTGTCGGAGAACCGCTGGACGGGCGCCAGCCTCAAGCAGCTCATCAACGAGGAGCTGGGCCCCTATTTCGCGGGCGACCGGGTCAAGGTCAGGTGTTTGAGCCGCGATGTTCTGCTGTCGCCGGTGGTCGCCCAGAGCGTCGCCATGGCGCTGCACGAGCTGGCGACCAACGCCTCGAAATATGGGGCCCTGTCGGTCCCGAACGGCGCGGTGCGCCTGTCCTGCGCCCGAATGGCGCCGGATCGGATGGCGCTGACTTGGGCCGAGAGTGGCGGCCCCAGGGTCGAACGCCCAAGCCGCGAAGGCGTCGGACTCGGCGTCATCACCCGTGCGATCGCCGGCGCTCCAGGGGGCGCTGTGCGTCTCGATTGGCTCCCGCAGGGTCTGCGTTGCCAGATCGAGTTCGGGGCCCAAGAAAAACCGCCGAGCGCGGGGGCGCGGACCGCATCTGTAGGCGCGAAACGCCTCACGCCCTGACAGCTTTCGGCCCCTGATGGGCATCGCACCGCGTGCGTAAGTGATCGGGTTAGGATGGGTTTCCGGTTTGGCTTGGCTAGCCGTCGATCCGACCGAACCGCTCCATGCGAAGGATGCGGCGAGTTCCCGAATAGACCTCGACGGCCTCGGCCTCTTGATGATCCCTGAACAGCTTGGCGATTTCCAAAAACACCTTGTGGCCGTCCGCTACAGGGTAGTGGCGGGCAATGTGCTTGCGCCCCGGCGCCACCAGGCGCACTGCGTATTGATCTGGTTCGGAAGATTGAGCGTCCAGCATGAAGGCTAAACCTTAGCAGCTTATCGCCGATTGAATGTCGCCGACCGGTCATCAGCTAACGATCAGCGTCGTCCGCGAAATGGATAGCGGACGCTGCCCGTCCTTGTTCAGGCAGCAGGGACAGCGTCCGCAGCGCCTTGAGCAGCTTCACCCAGACGCTACACGAGATTAGCGGATCGACCTGACTATCCGCTGAACGACCGAAGCTTTAGAGGTTGATCCTCCCCCGAAAAAGTGGACGGGGTTAGGCCGCGTTACGCTCGGCTTGGGCTGGGCTGATGTAGCCCAGGGCTGAGCGCAGGCGGCGGGGATTGTAGAAGCCCTCGATGTATCCGAACAGATCCCGCCGGGCTCGGCCGCACGGGCGGTCCCGCTCGCGACCGCATCCAGGGCCGCATAGGTCATCCGGATCAGGTCGGGCAATTCATCCGCAGAAACCCTATTCGTCCCGACATAGCTGCAGACGATGTTTGCGGTGATTTCGGTCAGGTTGTTGTGAGCCACGATGACGCGTATCTTTGCGAGTGCCACGCAAAGCTGGCGCTGGCCTACTTCGCCCGCGCCGGATTGGAAGCCGAAGGGCGGCAATCCTGTCGAGCTTCGCTCGTTCTTCCGCCAGGGCGCGCCTGCTGAGGCGCAGCGCCTCCTCGAGCGCCGCTGCCTGCTCCCCCACGTGCGTCGCCTGCAACGCCCGTTCCAAGGCGTCTGTGGCTTGCTCGAAGTAGGATCTTTGCTCGGCCGCCATGGAAGCCTTGGGCCAGGTGATCGACGTTGACGCGCCGATGAACGCAAGCGTCACTATACTTTGCGGAAGCAAAGTCGGCGTACCTGAAAAAAGGGACTTGGCCGACTTATTCTGCCTGTGGAGACCGGCGGCGGGATGATTTCACCCATTAGTCCCCAAGCCGGAGGACGTTAAGTCCTCGATTTGACCTTAGGGTGCCGAGGTGGACAACGGACGCCATTGAATCTGGCCGGAATTTGAGAGCTAAACTCGACTCATGCGCGCAATCCTTTATAGCGCCGCTCGTCATGGGCAGCACCTCCCGATTTCTCGCCAGCATTGGCTCGTGATTGTGTCGGCCGGCGCCTTAACAACTTTCTGCTTCGTCGCTGCGCTCCGCGTTCTGGCGGTCAGCGCACTGGATTTCCCCGCCATCCTGGCCATAAACAGTCTCGCGCATCGGTTTCCGATACTGGATCACGCGGTAGGAGCGGTTGCCGCAAACGACCTGTTCCAAGGATTGCCCCTCGTGGCGCTCGCCTTCGGTGCTTCAGCCGCCTCGCTTTGCGACAGAGTGCGCGTCGCGATAGGCGTTATTGCCGCGGCGGTGGCTTCAGAGTTGAGCCGCCTGCTCCAATACTATCTACCCACGTTGCCGCGTCCTGTCCTCGATCCGGCTCTCCCGTTCCAGCGGCCCTACGGAGCGGCACCGGAGGTCTGGCGCGGTTGGAGTTCGTTCCCGAGCGATCACGCTACGCTGCTGTGGGGCGTGGCGTTTACAACCGTGATCGTGAACCGGCGTCTTGGGGCCTTTTCGATCACCTTGGCTTCCCTCTCATCGCTGGCCCGTGTCTATGCGGGGTTCCACTATATCAGCGACATCCTTGGTGGCGCGCTGCTCGCAGTTGCGGTCGTGTGCGCCTTTCTCGCTGGGGCTGAGCCCTGGGAAGAGCGCCTGCAATTCTTCGCCAAGCGAAGGCCCGCGCTCTTCGCGACCCTCGCTTTTTTCATCGGCGCGCAAGTAGCCACGTTGTTCTTCGATCTCAGGACGGCCGCGGATCGAGCCGTGCATCGCGTGACGGAAATTGGCGCCTTCACGGGTGAGCGGTCGACGCCGGGTGGTGCTTCGGCATCCCATAGGGACATCGGCGAGCCTCCCCGTTGAGGGAGTGAAGCCTAAACGGGTGCATGGAATGTCGCGCCGCGCCAGCGGCGCTGGACGGCCGCCTTGAAGGTGGGTGTCGACCGGCTAAGCTCGCACCATGCTGATCGCCGCCGCCCTCGCCGTCGCCGTCTCCTGCTCCTCCCCGCACATTGCCGATGGCGACACGATCACCTGCGCCGGCCAGCGCGACGCTTTGGCTTGGCATACCGGGAGCCAGATGCAACGTTACCCGGCCCAAAGTCCGCACGCCCGTTGGGACCAAAGGGTCGCCGACATCGGCCCCTTAAACCAGGACAGCTCCGCCAGCAGCGAGAGCAGCAAGGGCCTGCGCCCCTGCACCAGCCGGATCGATGGCCCGCGTCGCGGCGCGCACCACTACCGTTGAGAACCCAAGCGACAGGGCGTCCTCCGCCGAGTAGCGGACACAATAGTCCAGCGCGAGTCCGACAAAAACACAGCGGTCGAAGCCGCGCTCCCGCAGGTAGCCGGCAAGGCCCGTCGGGGTGGTGCGGTCGTTTTCGAAGAAGGCGGAGTAGGAGTCCACGTTCGCGTGGTGGCCCTTGCGCACGATCAGTTCGGCCGGGACCGCAGCGCCCTTGCGGATCAGCGGGTGAAGCTCGGCGCCTCCCGTGCCCTGGACGCAGTGGTCCGGCCAGAGCATCTGCTCTCCATAGGCCAAGGTCGTGGTCGAGAATGGCGCTGCCCGGTGCGCTGAAGCGAAGGAGATGTGCCCCGGAGGGTGCCAGTCTTGGGTGATGACGGTGTGCCGGAAGCGCTCGGCCAGCGCGTTGATCAAGCCCATCACCTGGTCGCCTTCCGGCACTTCCAGTGCGCCGCCAGGGCAGAAATCGATCTGCGGATCGATGACCACAAGCGCGTCCCGCTCACTTGGCTTCTCAAGATCGAATGTCATCGCCTCTCCCCATCAAACCAGCACCGGAGCGCCGGTGATTCCTTCGAGGCCGAACACGTCGCGATAGCGCTCGATCTCGGCGGCCGGGCCCGTGGCCTTGTTGAAGTTGTCGGACAGTTTGACGGCGGGATGGCCGTCTGCCGCCACCACCTTGCAAACCAGCGAAAGGGGGTCGAACACCGTCTCCCCGCGCGTATCACAGTCGCGGAAGTCGTTGGTGGCGTTGGTGCCCCAACCGTAGGCCAAGCCGATGCGGCCAGCGAAATGACGGTGGATGCCAGCGATGTCCTCGCCACAAACGCGTTGGCCCGGAACGGCCACGTCCAATCCGTCGGAGAACAGGACGAAGCGGGTCCTGGGATCCACGCCGTTGTGCTGGAGCCAGCGAATGATCTCCTCGCCCGCCTCGATCGGCGGTTTGGAGTCGGGCCGGTAGCCGCGCCAGTTCAGGGCCACCCAACTCGGGGCATCCTTCAGGAACTGGGTGGTGCCGAAGGTGTCCGGCAAGGCGACCAGGAGGTTACCCGAATAGGTGTTCTGCCACTGGCGCAGCAGCTCGTACTGGCTTGCCTTAAGGCTCTCATCGCCACGGGCCAGGGCGGCGACGACCATCGGCAGTTCGTGGGCATTGGTGCCTTTCGCATCCAGGCCGTGCTTGAAAGCGAGGAAGGCGTTGCTGGTGCCGACAAACCCAGGCCCGAGCACCTCGGCCATGGCCTGCACCACCCAGTCCTGCCACAGGAACGAATGACGCCGCCGTGTGCCGAATTCCGACAGGGCCAGCCCCTCCAACGGCTTCAGATGCTGCAGCTTGGCCAGGAGCCGGGTCTTGGCGCGGGCATAGAGGAAATCCAGCTCGAGCTTCCGGCGCAGCCGATGTCCGGCCCGCGCCTTCAGCTCGCTGATGATGGCCAGGGCGTAGATCTCCCACCAGGTGACCTCGATCCAGTTGCCGGAAAAGGTCAGCACGTACTGGCCGTCCTCGACCCTCAGGTCGTAGTTGGGCAGCCGCAGCCCGCGCAGGAAGTCGATGAACGCCGCGCGGAACATGCGCTCTTTCCCGTAGAAGGTCGCGCCGGCGATCCAGATCAGCTCGTTTGGTCGGAAGCGCAGGGAGAGCACGTGGTCGAGTTGGGCGCGAAGCTCGCTCTCGGGGATGATCTCGGCCAACCGCACCTGTCGGCTGCGGTTAATCAGACCAAAGGTCACCCGCGTGGCCGGGTAGTGCTCGTAGATGAACTGCCCCATGAGCAGCTTATAGAAATCAGTGTCCAGCAGGGACCTGACGATCGGATCGATCTGGAAGCTGTGATCGTGCGCGCGCTTGGCGAAGTCCATGGTCAGGCTTCCCCCTCCTGCTTCAGAAATCGGACGAAGCCCTGGATGATCTGGAAGTGGTCGCTCAGGAGCGTCTCGCTCCGGAGCTCGTCGATGGCGCGCCACTCGCTAAACGCGGCGTCGTCTGCCGCCTTGGGCTCGGGGCGGGGTTCGTCGGCCGGCAGGTGGAACAGGAAGGCGTGGGTTACCGTCCGGCCGCGGATGTCCCGGCGAGGGGCGTCGAACACTCGCCATGGCGCTCCCCGATAGGTCGCCTTGGACAGGGCGATGCCCGTCTCCTCCTGCAGTTCGCGCAGGGCAGCGTCGACCAGGCGTTCCTCGCCTTCGAGAAAGCCGCCCGGCAAGGCCCAGAGGCCCTTTCCGGGACGATGCGCCCGCTCGATCAGCAGCACGCTTCCGCGATGGATCAGGACCGCGTCGGCGGTGACGAACACCGGCGGATATGGCGCCGAGGACCAGCGCTCACGATAGGCCTTGGCGAAGGCCCACTCGGCGACAAGATCGTCGTACGGCGGCCGCTGCCGAAAGGCGTCCAGCCACGTGCGGATTGGACCGGGAATCGGTTGGCCTTCGTCGGCTAGGAAACGGGTCACGGCCTCGGAGTCCTGGTCGAAGTAGAGATCGCGTAGGGCGGTCGCCGACAGCCCATCGTATTGGAGCGGGACAGGCTCGAACGCCCATTCGGGAAAGGCCTGGAGGTAGTAGCTGGAGGAGTCCTTCTCGCAGCCGAACAGCGCGATCCTCCCCTCGTAGGGCGATGCCTCGTCCACCGCCTTGCGGACGGCCGCGTTCCACAGGGGGTCGTCGCTGAAATCCGGGAGCGGGGCGAAGGTGACAATGGGGTTCTCCCCAGGAGCGAGGCAGGCGCGGATCATCGCCTGGCGCTCAGCCGCAGCGAACGGCAGGGTGTCCGGCCGACGGGCGGCGTCGGCCGAGCCGATGACCACGAGCACTCGCTCGGACCGCTCCAAGGCCGCGCGCAGCAACGCCAGGTGCCCGTCGTGGAACGGCTCGAACCGGCCGATCAGGATCCCGAGGTCATACTGCGCGCCTGAGCCTGCGGCTCGGCCGTTCTTCGGCGCCTCGTTCATTGAGCCTTCCCCCATGGCCAGCTCCTCAGTGTCAAACTGCAAGGGCGATCGCAAGACAGCCCGAAGCCGCTAGCCTGCTTGGACGAGGTTCCAGGTGGCGCTCGAGATGCCGACCCGGACGGTTCGGCCCCAGTCGAAGCGGCTGTCATCCGTGAAGCGGGCATTCACCGATGACCTCGAGCCACCTGGTCCGGTCGCGGTCACGGTGGGAATGCGCCACCCGTTGCGACCGCTCCTATAGTGCGACAACTTTTGGACCGACAGGGCGAGTTATCAGTCCTCGCGAGCAACCGCCCCATGATTCAGCAACCGTCATTGCTCCAACGTGCTCGCGCAGCATCTGGGCAAACCGGCGCGCCTCAGATCTGACAATGGCACCGCCGTGTAGGTATGCAACTTGCCCGTCCCGCGCCTGATCGAGGCAACTGATCGACAAATGAGGTTCCACCACGATTGAACTCGCCGATGAGCGCCCCAAATCCGTTTCGATCGCGCTGGCGAGGTAGTCAGGATCGAGGTAGCCCGTTCTGAGCGTCTCCTGCCAAGGGTTGGGCAAATTCGTGGGGTCTTCGATTGCAAACCACGGCGCGAGGTTGCATTCGCCGGGCATGGGGCCGCGCCCGTGACGGGTCAGGTAGCAGCGCGTCACATAGTAGGCGTCGATATGGAGGACGCCTATTTCTTCGGCCAGCTCGAGCATGTTCGCGAGGCCGGTGTTCGACCGCGTCACGAACGGGAACTCTTCGCGCCCCTGGTCGAGCAACAACCCCTGGGCCGCCTCGAAGACCAGAGCTCTCGCCTGGCCTAGTTCAGCGTCTTCGCACAGACGCACCCTTCGCTGGAATTCATGGCAATCCGCGAGATAGCGGCTCAGCAGGGCTTCCGACGCTACGAACGCCAGGAATTCGACGCCAGACGCCCCGAGCTTCAGCGTAGCAAGTCGGGAAGGCAGCCACTGATCACGGATGTGGATCAGACGATCCCGCAGATCGGCGGAAAAAAGATCGGCAATGGTGAGTGCGAACTCTGAGCTATCGCTACGCCCGACGGTCTCGCCAAAGCCGAGCCCGCAACTTCCATGTCTGGCTTCGCCGCGAGCCGCTTCCGACGCCTGGTTGACCATCATGTCCCAGGGCGTGGTCACGAGTCCGCGCGGATCGGCGGTGATCGTGACGACTCCCCCCATCCGCGCGACGGCGTCGACCTCCTCGGCCAGCATCATGGGATGACTGACCATGAAGCGCGACAGGTGCGTCGCCGCGCCGGCGAGCCCGCCCGAGCCGAGGTGATGGAAGACGTGACGCCTCCCCCCGGGGGTGACCACCGTGTGCCCGGCCTGGGCGCCGCCGTTGGTCCGCACCACGACAGTTCCAGGCCCGAGAGCGAGGGCGAGGCTATCCACCGTCCGCCCCTTGCCCTCGTCGCCGTAACCGGCTCCGATGACGGCGAGGGCTTGCTGCGCCATGGGCGTCGGCTAGCTGAAGAAGCGCCGCAGCCCGCCGGCGCGGGGCTTGGACACCGACAGGCCTCGCATTGCGTCGGCGACGACCAGGGCCGTAGACTTGTCCCAACTGCTGACGACCGTCTCGTGATCGCGCCCGGAAGCCAGCTCGATCGCCGAGACGATCGTCTCGGACAGCTTGGAAGGATCCTTCAGGTGGATCACCCGCTGCGGCAGGATGGGATTCCACGTCTCACGAACACCCTTGAGGTCGCGCGCGGCGTAGCTGCCGTCGACGATTATGTGGAACACCTCGTAGGTGCGCGAGGCTACATCGACGCAGTCCTGGGCGGTCATGTCCCGTTCTACCGGGACGCCGAGCACGCGCTGCAGCTGTTCGCGGCTCACGCCGTCCAGGTTCGGTTCGTCGCCGACGGTGAACAAGAAGCCCTTCTTACCCCTCTTGGCGTAGGCGTCATGAACGGTCTTCAGTCCCGCGAAAACGTGGGCGAGGCTGTAGCTTTCGCCGCGGTTTCCGCCGCCGCCGCCTTCGAGCCAGAGGTCCGTCAGCTGTTGCGCAATGCGAATGTCGGCTTCGAACTGGGTCACCTGGAGCGGGGCCCTGTCGCAGGTCGCATCGCCGATCGCCATCGCCATGACGTGCGGGTCGGAGACCGGCTTGCGGTTGAGCAGTTCGGTGAAGGTGACGTTCAACCCACGGACGATCAGCTCTTCGGCGAGGCTGCCCATGGAGCCGGTGACGTCGACGCCGATGATGACCGGGGTCGACGCAGGATTGTCGGGGCTGTCACAGGACTCGCGCTTGGTGATGCGTGCAGGGTCGTAGGCTTCCTTCATACCGCGCGCGCCGAAGATCTCGGCGCGGCTCCGGCCATGCACGGAAGACGATGCATACTTGCTCCAGGATCCAGCCGTCCAACTGCCATGTCCCATCGTTAGGCTCCTCTCGGGGCCGCCATCAGGGCGGCGATGTCCACGTCCCAGTTCACGAAGCGTCTCGCGCCGAACGAAGCGTCACGGGCGCGTTCCCAGGCCGCAAAATCGGATCGGGCGCCGTCCTCGGGCGGCACCATCAGCCACGAGGCGAACGGCTTGGAGAAATCCGGGTCGGAGGTCAGGCGGACCCCTGCGGGGTCGCCGAGCAGCTCGCGCAAGGTCAGACGGACCATGTCCGGGTCCAGCCGCTCATCGAGCACCGCGCCGCTAGCGGCATAGCGCGGGGCGCATGCGAGCGTCCGCTCCGGCAAAGCGGCTGGCGGCGATCCGAAAGGGCCCGCGCACAGGAACGGCCCGGTCAGGGCCACCGAATGGTTCGCAGGCGAGACCAGTAGTGTTTCCGGTCCGATCGCGCCGTGCGCGACACCAGCCCACTGCAGCCAGCAGGCGATATTGACAAGCCGCGTGGCCATCCAGGCCACGTGGCGCGGATCGATCGGCCCCAGGCGCAGCAAGTCGCGCATGAGGATTTGGTCCGGCGCCTTGCTCTCGACGAAGACATGCCCCTCCGCCGTATCGAGCGTCGCGATGCGGTCGGGCAAGGCGCGCGACATCTCTGCCTTCATCTCATCGTCCGCGAACCGCGGACGAAAGTCGTCCGCGCGCTTTGCCAGGTCGCTGAGGTCTTTGGGGACGATTTGGGCGATGTGGCGGTCGCCGATGAGGATTTCGCCGTAGTCGGTGACGTGACGCACACGCCAACCCAGCCGGAACTGGCGGCCATCGATGGTCTCGAAGAGCGTCTGCGCAGGACCGTCGTCCGCAAGGCTCTGTTCAGCCACGCGATGCAATGCGGAGATGTGCGCGAACACGGCAGCGGCGTTGCGAGCTGCATTGCGGTCAGGATGCCAAGCGAGCGCGAGTTGGCGGAACCGCGCCGCGACGTCGGCAGCCGTTCCGGGGAAAAGCCTGCGCGCGTCGTACGGCGCAACGGCGAGCAGCTCATCGGCTGTCATTTCGGCCACCAGCGCCCTCCCCCCCCTCGGCGGATTCGATTACTACCTTAGATTACAAAATCTGTAAAATGCATTTTGCATATTCATGTCGAGCCGTTACATCGGGACCGCCGATTGGGAAATGCGGGCGTGCCGGGCGAAAATGAACAGCCGATCCTGACTGTGGACATCGTTCCGCTGACAATCAGCGACGAGAGCCTTTGCGTACTGCGCGCCGTGCGCCTGCATGCGCCGTACGCCGGCCAGCCGGCGCTGATCGGTGGTTACGTCAATACCGGGCTGGACCGCACGCTCGGCGACGCCGCACGGCGCGTGCTAGCGGCGAAGGCGGGGCTGCGCAGCATCTACATTGAGCAGTTATCGACCTTCTCGGGTGCGGATCGCGACCCGCGGGGATGGTCGGCGAGCGTCGTCTATTATTCGCTGTCGCCGCTGGAGCAGCTGGCACCGGCGCTGGAGCGACCGGGCCTGGAACTAACCCCGGTGACCCAGGCCCACGGCATGCCGTTTGACCACGACCTGATCGCCGCCGCCGCCGTCGCCCGTTTGCGCAGCAAAGGCGCCTATTCCGATCTGCCGGCGCGCTTTCTGGGCGCTGATTTTACACTGACCGAGCTGCATCGGACGTATCAGATCGCCCTCGGCGTTGCGATCAATGAGGACGCCTTCCGTCGCAAAGTGAGCGAGCGCGGATTTCTCGAGGAAATCGGCGCTAAGCGGCGCGACGCATGGGCGACGCGGCCCGCGCGTCTCTACCGCCTGAAACCGGGCGTCGCCGTGTTCGACCGGCGCATCTGACTCTAAGTCCGTAAGCGGTCATCGCCTATGACTCTAAGTCCGTAAGCGGTCATCGCCTACCTCACCGGCGGGTCGATCCGGTTACGAAACGCACTGGCCGGCGAGCGCCATGTGTGGACGGCGCTCCTTTGGCAAGGGCCTGCTGGACTTCGGCTGAGCTGATCGGTGCGGCCATGTGTTCGACCTGTTGGTGCGGCACATAGAGCCGCTGGCCATAATGCCTTCCGCGAGGACCGGTCCCGACCATTAGCACGCGCTCGAGGCGCTTTGGCGCAAGTGGGTTTTCCTGTCCTTCGGTATCGACCGGCTGGATGCGTTAGTCCGTCGTTGCCCTTCCCAAACTGCTCGGCGCCGGGGCGCCTGATCTATGCGGCGGCTGGCTCCGGCTCGCGGTAGTTCTCGCCACTGGTCATGATGGCCCAGGCGATCCGGGCGATCTTGTTGGCCAGGGCCACCGTCGCCACCTTCGTCGGCCGCTTGGCCAGAAGCTGGACGAGCCACGGCCGCCGCGTTCCGTGCCGCTCGGCGTAGCGGACCACCGCCAGGGCTCCAACCACCATGAGCTGGCGCAGATAGCGGTCGCCCTGCTTGGTGATCCCGCCAAGCCTCTCCTTCCCGCCGCTGGAGTTCTGCTTGGGCACGAGCCCTATCCAGGCGGCGAGGTTGGGGCCGGATTTGAAGGCCTTCGGCTCGGCCACCGTGGCCACCAGGGCGCTGGCCAGCACCGGCCCGACGCCGGGAATGGTCATCAGCCGCCGCCCGACCTCTGTCGATCTGGCGCTGGTCCTGATCTTCCGGTCGGTCTCCAGCACCTGCAGGTTCACCAGCCGCAGCTGGGCGACCAGGAACTCCAGGCAGGTCCTGGCCTCCTCGGGCACCCGCGGATCTCGTGCTTCGATCAGTTGGATCAGGCCCAGGAGCCCCTCGCGGCCGATCGCAGCGACCAGGCCAAACTCGGCCATGTGCGCACGGATGGTGTTCGACAGCAGGATGCGCTGGCGCATCAGCGTCTGTCGGACCCGGTGCAGCACCATCACGCTCTGCTGCTCCGGACTCTTCACCTCGACGAAGCGCATCGTCGGACGCGTCACCGCCTCGCAGATCGCCTCAGCGTCGGCCGCATCGTTCTTCTGCCGCTTGACGTAGGGCTTCACGTAGCTCGGCGGCATCAGCCGCACTTGGTGGCCCAGCGCCGCCAGCTCACGGGCCCAATGATGGGCGGTGGCGCAGGCTTCAATCCCGATCAGACAGGCCGGAAGCTTGGCGAAGAAGGCCAACACCTGAGCCCGCCGAAGCTGCCGACGGACCGCGACCTCGCCGGCGCCATCGACGCCGTGAACCTGAAACACCGACTTGGCGATATCTAGACCAACCGTAACCACCTCGCCCATGGCGCTCTCCTCCTGCTTGGCAGGAGCTCACGCTCCCGCGGGGGCGGAGAGCCGTCCACAGCATCATTAGCCGACCTTGGTTCCGGTGCGGCTTCCGGACATTCGGATCGCGCCCGCACCAATGACGCGGCGTGACCCGTGTCGAAGCTTGGACAGGTCCGCTAAGCTGTCCCAATTGGCAGTCTCTTTCAGATGGTGGGATCCGTGGCTCAGATCGAAGGCCGCCAGCTTCATTTGGTGAAGAAAGCCCTCGCCATCGCCACGCTCACGATCGAGCAACAGGCGGACGGCCCGTTCCGACCCACGTCTGACCAGGCGGACATGAAGGAACTTCTGAGCGCGCTGACCAGCTCGGAAATAGAGCTCGAAACCTACATCCAATCTGCCCGCATCGTCATACGGGGTGGGCCCGACCATCGAAGCTGACCAGGGGACCATCCGGTAGTTCTCGACCCTAAGACGACTCTGAGCAGGTCCGTTTGTGGGCGAGTCGAGGAAATGGCCCGATCGCCCTGGGCTGTTGGCAAAGCTTAGGTCGTGTTGTCAGTGCCACAACTATAATTTGTATCATTATGCGATAGCTTTGCGCTAGGAACGTCGTTCTCGCTGCCGTGTTTAAGCGCCGCTATCCGCCACAATCAGGCTACAAATACAGCTTGGCCGCGTGGCAATCGGGAGGACGCGCCATGCATACAGACTTCGGCGGCCGAGATCGGGCGCCTATCCCTGGTTTGGTCCTTAGCCCCCGCTTCACGACGAGCTGAGCCTATTCGCCGCGCCCGTCGGCGGCGGGCGCTTTGGAAGCGCTGCGGTTCGTCCGTCGCCGGACCGCCCCTCGGGATAAGCCATGTCTGCAGACACCCTGACCGCCTCCGGCGCCGCCATCGATCTCGGGCCGCCGTCCGCCGACGAAAACGGACACGCCTCGACGTTCCTCAGCTACGCCGCCGAGCCGACAGGTGACGAGATCGTCACCCTGACGGCGAGCGGATACAGCGCTCAATACCAAGGCGCCACAGAGATCACGGCGACGGGTTATGACCTGAGCGGCAACGTCACCTTCCGCACCGCGCTCTGGGACAACAACGCCGCCAATCCCGTTGGCGCCGTTGCACCGACGATGACGCTTCTCGCCAACGGCAATGTCGCCGTCGCGTGGAACCAGCAAAACGGACTGTCGGAAGCCGGCGACGACCACAACGACTATGCCGTCGTCAGCCCGTCTGGCGCGCTCGTGAACAGCGGGACCCTCGGAACGACGGGCGGCGCTTACTTTCCGATCCAAGGATATCCGACGCTCTATGCTATTGGAGCCGGCTTCACTCTTGCTTGGAACGCTCAAACCCAACCGTTCGGGGCAAGCCCCAGCAACCCCGCCAAGTACGCCCTCCAAGTTCAGCCGCTCGACACGGCAGGCCATCTTATCGGGCCGGGGACCAGCAGTCCGGAGCCGAGCTACAGCCAGACCGCGCCGTCGATGGGGCCCCATGCCGTGGCGGCTGCCGCGTCCGGGATTCTGCAGATGACCGACAATCAAGTGCAGTTCTATGACGGAATGACTCTCCATCAGGCTGTTACCATTCCCGGGGAGCCCGCCCACGCGATTACCAGCGAGGCGGCGGCGATGCTGGCGAACGGCGATGTCGCAGTGGCCTGGGTCGATTCCGGAACCGACTATGTCGCCCTGTTCGATGCCTCGACCAACGGCTTCGTCCCCTCGATCGGCCTCGACTGGGGGGGCGCGTCCGATATCCACGTCGTGGCCCTGCCGGACGGCGGCTTCGCGGTCAGTTGGATGAACGGCGGGGCCTACAAGGGTGAGCTGTTCGACAGCGCGGGCAATGGCGGGGGGACCCTCTTCCTGGCCGGCGATGTGGCCGGGATCGCCAGCAACGGCGATCTCTACACTGTGGCGCCCAACGCCTCCGGACAGTACGTGATCCAGGACTACGCCATCAGCGGCTCGGGCGGCGGCGGGACCGCTGGCCAGACCTTCACCTCCGACGACAACGGCGGCCACTGGGTCGGCACGGCGGCGAACGACACCTTCAACCTTGGCCGCGGCGGTGATGTGGTCACCGGCAATGGCGGCAACGACACCTACAACTTCGCCGCCATCCCCTGGGCCGGCGGGCACATCACCGACTTCAACGCCGGCGACGTCCTGAACCTGACCGGCCTGATGTCGACCACCACGGACACCGGCACGGACGGCTTCGCCGACGGCTACCTGAAGATCACCGACGACGGGACGGGCAATGCCCAGGTCTGGGCCAACTACCACCTTTCCGGCAACGACGACTGGTGGCTGGCCGAAACCCTCGACGGCGTGGCGCCCGGCAGACTCACCCACACGGGCGCGGTGATCACGGTCGAATCATCCTCGGGGGGCGGCGGGACCGCTGGCCAGACCTTCACCTCCGACGACAACGGCGACACCTGGGTCGGCACCTCTGGGAATGACACGTTCCACCTCGGCCGCGGCGGCGACACGGTCACCGGCGGGGCCGGAGCCGACACCTTCGCCTATCCGGCCATCCCCTGGGCGGGCGGGCACATCACCGACTTCAACGCCGCCGAGGGCGACAAGATCGACGTCTCGGGCCTGCTGTCCCAGGCCAAGTACACGGGCGCCGACCCGATCGCCGACGGCTTCCTGAAGTTCGACACGGACGGCGGCGGCAACGCCCAGGTCTGGGCCGACTACAACGTCCCCGGCAACGACGGCTGGTGGCTAGTGGCCACGCTTGACGGGGTCTCGACGTCGAGCCTGCACTACTCCGGCGGCTTGATCACTTGAAGTATGAGGAAGCAGGCCCGAGCAAAGGGCCTGCTTCGGGCGGAACTGCAACGTCTGTCTTCCACCCTCCTCACGCCTACGCCCTCCCAACGCGTCATAGGGTCCGTGGGCGTGGCATCTTCCGTCCTGACGACGGCCGGCTTGATCGTACCCGCTCCTGCCCCCGCGAGGTTGCTTGATTTCCTAATGTTCATGGTCTGGATCATCTGGATGGGCGTCAAGGTGCTCCGCTGGCGCCAAACATCGACGGCAGTATCGTCACCTTTCATCGGGTAACTGGCGCCAGCGGCCGACCACCAAAGCCGTCGCGCATTGAGCGTACCGCAGGCTCCTCGGTTAGGCTTGGCGCGTCCATCAAGGTTCGGCGCTAGGTCCGCATTGGGTTTCGATCCCAATGTCCGTGTGTGGACCTCCGGTAATCGCGGTCCCGGCTTGAGCTGTCGATCGTGCCGCGATCCGGGCTCCAGGCCCGGCAACGCCAGCACGATCGGAGGCTGAGATGCTGCTGAGGCAGCCATGCGCCCCCGGCCCCTGGCCTTGATGATGTCGAAGCCGTTGCGCAGGCCGCCCGGTCGGGCCTGGGTCTATGGCCTCGCCTGGAAGGGCCGCGAGGGCGTGGACAAGGCTTGGTGTCGGCCCAGCCTCCAGGGCGAAGCGTGGTTGCGCCGCGTTGTACGTGGGATTGGACGTTTCGCGGAAGATGACCGCGATCTGCGGATCGAGGTGCTGTGGGACGTGAGAACTCCGCCGTTGATCGCCGCCGGCGACGCGCTGTTCCTCGACCTCGACGGCACCATAGCGGCCAGCGCGAACACGATCATAGCGGCTCCGAGATAGGCCGGCGGACATCGGGCCGGCCCGTCAGGGATGGGCCGGCGCCATGACTTAGGAACGCTGGATTTGCCCGCCCGTTTCTGGGCCATGGCCAATATCGAAGCGCTCCCTGAACTCGCGCTGATCCGCATCGCTGCGATCGTCTCCGGCTATATGGCCAAGGGCGACGCACATGAAGCGCTCAGTGAAATCATCGCCATCCTCGAACATTCCAGCGTTCCGTGGCCGGCGTCTCCCGAGCAACGCGCCCTGATCCTGGATCGCTGGCGCAACGCCTATCTGGCGGGCGGCGCCGGCGGGCTCCGGCGCGGGCCCTGGGGGCCCTGACGGAACTACGCGGGACGGAACCTTGAGCGCTGGGTCCCAGAATCGGAAAGCCCTCCGGCGCAGGTATCGGGGGGGGCGATTGCGCGGGAGGGCCGATGGAATAATTCGTGTCGGCGAACGGAGTTCCGATCCGTTCAAAGAGGACGTCCAGACTGAGCCGTATCGACGCTTGACCGCAACAGATCAGGCGCTGCCGCGTTGCAGGATGGTTCGCCAGCGCCACAGGAGATCGGCGCACCGATGGGACCGCGACGGCGAGGGTCGTCTAGCCAGGAAGCCTCAATGACACGTCTGAGCATCGCCTTGATCGCCTCTGCCATGCTGGTCGTCGGTTGTTCCCAACATACCCAGAACGAGGGCGCCGCGGCCGCTGATCACGCTGGGGCCGCAGCGGCCTCCGCCGCGAATGACAGCGCCGCCAACGCCCGTACCGCGGCTCATCAGACCGAGCGAACGGTGGACAACGCGGCGGACAAGACCGCTGACGCCGCCGCCCTGGCCGGCCGCAAGGCGGACGCGGCCGCCGATGCCGCCGCCAAGCAACAATAGTCGCGCTGTCTCACCGTTTTTCTCTAACCTTCGTGACGGGCCAGTGGGAGTGGGACGTCGCGCTCCAGTTCGATTGCCTGCCGGAGGCCAGATCAGCGGCGCGGACCGCACTTGAAGACCTTGTCCGCGAGGAGCGGCCAGAGCTCGCCTGCGTCTACGTTGTTGACGACGGCCGAAGGGTTGGAGTCTGGGATTGGATGGAGCGCCAGCCCTATTGGACGCCGCTCTAATGATCGTTTTGGCGGAGCCGGTTGATCACCTCTCGAACCTTGTTGACCAGCTCAGCGGGCCCCGACAGCCAGAGGAACGTCGGGTTGGGGCGGAAGTTCTAGACCTACGGCGGCGAGAAGCCGCCGAGGAGAATCCCCATGGCAAGGCGTCCCGGCGAAAACGGCCCCACTACTGCGATCAATCAGGCCGCGGACGAGGGCGCGAAGATGGGCGAACGCACCGTCGACGCCGCCACGACCGCCGCCCAAGCTGGCGTTCGGTCGGTTTCCGAAACCGCCGCTCAAACCGCCGGCCAGGCCAGGCGGAGCATTGAGCAACTTTCCGCCGAAGGGGAAGCGGCGGCGCGCCGCTCGCAGCAGACCCTGGCCGCCGCCACGGACGCAGGCGGCGCCATGATGCAAGGCGCGCAGGAAATCTCCCAGGCCTGGATGGACCTCGCCCAGACCCGCATGCAGCACATGGCCGAGGGCATGCGCGCGCTGGCCGCTTGCCGGACCCCAGCCGACTTGATCAAGGCGCAGAGCCAGCTCCTTCAAGAGGCCATGGAGCAGATGGCCGACACCAATCGCCGCGTGACCGACGTCTCCATGCGGGTGATGCAGGAGGTAAGCGGGAAGGTCTCCGCGCCCCTCAAGGTTAAGCCGCGCTAGCCGCGAAGGCGCAACGTTGCCGGCTCAGACGCCGCGGCTCTGGGGAGCCAGGAAGCTTCGTCCAATCGCAGCGGGGCCGTCGCCATGGTCACCCTCGCCACGCTCCTGCGGCTCCTGCAGCCTGTGCTGCAAGATCCTCAGGGTAGACGAACTCGCCAAGCCGATGGGCCAGTGGTGCGGGCACTTCAAGCGTGGCGTCGGTTGCTCGATCCACGGCTCGCATCCGCGTTCCTGTCAAGCCTTCCAGTGCCTGTGGATCCTCAGCCCTAAGGCCGTCCGGCGCCAGAAGCATGCGTAATCGGGCGGTCCTGCCAGGGCCAAGCTCCCACTAAGGTCTCGGTTTCAGCCGAGACGAAGGGAGACGACGACGTTCTACGCTGCGTTGGATGTGTCGCTGCGCTCAGTGGCGGTCTGCATCATCGATCTGGACGGGAAGGTCAGGTTGGAACGGTCCGTGCCGTCCGAGGTCCCCGACCTGATCCGCTGCCTTGGCGAGTTCGGCGAACCGATCCACCAAGTGGGGCTCGAAGCCGGCACGCTGACCCAGCATCTGACCTACGGTCTCGCCGAGGCCGGCTACGACGTCGTCTGCATGGAGGCCCGCCAGGTCAACGCGGCACTGTCGGCCATGCGCAACAAGACCGACAAGCACGACGCCCGCGGCATCGCCCAGATTCTCAGGTCCGGCTGGTACAGCCGCGTGCACGTGAAGAGCCTCGAGAGCCACCACACCCGAGCGTTGCTCAACTGTCGCAAGGTCATGCAGCGCAAGTGCATCGACCTGGAGAACGAGATCCGAGGCCTGCTGAAGGTCTTCGGCGTGAAGCTGCCGCTGCGCCTGTCGCGCGGCGCCTTCGATCTCGCTGTGCGGGAGACCATCGAGAGCGACCCGCCCCTCAGTCACGCCCTCCTGCCGATGCTGCAGGCGCGGCAGCTGGGATCGGAGGCTGCAGCATGAGCTGACCTGCAACTACCGAACCAGTCGCGGCCGGATCGTCCAACGCGGACGACGGGATGGATGAAGCCGAAAATGTCTGCTGCGCCCCGAGCGCGTCCAAAAGCGAGGCTCTCCAGACCCTGATCCCATGCATGCGTGCAGCGGCTCCGCTCGCAAGGGGCCATCAGACTGCGAAGAGAAGCGTGATCCGCGTGAACGACCAGGCCGATCAGATCACAACCGAGCTTGACCCCGATGCCCGATTAGAGAAGCCGACGTTGGGACTTGGCCGGAAATCGGACCTTCGCTTGCCGCACCGGTGCGCCGCGTTCGCAAGGTCACCAGCGACACGACAGTGCGCAGAGACGAGCCGGCCAATCACACCTTCGCCGCCGGTTCGGCGGCCTTAAAGGTCTTGATAAGCTGCTGCGGCTTTCGGGCGTGTCCAACCAGGGGATCTAACGGCGCCCGGCTTGACGATCAGCCGCTCATGCGCGCCAAGACCTCCGTGACGTAGTCGACGATCGCGCGGGCCGAAGGCTTGGCGCCGCGGCCATTCGTGAACACGGCGTGGATATCCACGGAGCCCATGTCCCATTCGGGCAAAACGCGGACGAGGGCGCCGCTTTGAAACTCCCGCCTGATCGCTGGCGCCGTGGTCAGGACAATGCCCATTCCCGCCAGCGCCGCCACATAGGCACCCTGCAACACCGAGATTCTCAGCCGGCCATCAAGGCGGACCGAAGCGGTCGTCCCCCCTCTGCGGAACGCCCAGTCTCCAACGCCTTGCGGACCAACAATGATCGTGTGGGCGGCCAAATCGGTCGGTACGTTCAGGGCCGGGGCGCTAGCAAGGTAGTCCGGCGACGCGGCCAGCACGCGAGGCCAGGTGACCAGCTTTCGAGCGATCGCTGTGGAGTCTGTGAGGGCCCCGAAACGGAATGCGACGTCCACGCCCTCCCTCACGAGGTCTTGCTTTTCATCCTCGAGCATCAGGTCGACCCGCAACGCCGGATGTCGGTCGAGAAAGGGCTTCAGGTTGGGGATCACCATCCGGGCCGCCATACTGGTGCCCATGGCAATGCGCAGCGTGCCCCGCAAGTCGCCCGAGTGACGAGCGGTTTGCTCGGCTTCGTCGAGCTCGGCCAGGATCGGCTCGATCCGAACCAGTAACTCAGCGCCAGCATCGGTGAGGGTTACCGCCCGCGTGGTGCGGACGAGAAGCGACGCCCCGATTTCTCGTTCCAACGCGGCGATTGTCCGCGACACGGTTGATTGGGGGACGGCAATTTCTCGTCCCGCCGCGGAGAAGCTCCCGAGGCGCGCGACCCGGATAAACATCCGAAGGGAGTCCAGATGATCACTCATAGCAGGAGTGAATAAGTCAAAGCCAATCAGCCTAGCTAGTCCGCTCAGGCAGAAGGGTCGATTTTCCTGTCATCGCGCTCGTTGCGACAACAAGGAGACAACCAATGGCCCTCCAGGAAACCCTGGCCTCGATCGCCCAGTCGGGCCTGCCGCTGCAGGGCAAGCTCGACGCGCTGAGTACTGCATTTGACGCCGCCGTCCCGCCCGCAGTCAGCGAGGCGCTGCATCGTGGGACCCGGGAACTGATCGCGTCGGGCGCCCAGAACCGGGCGCTGAAGGCCGGGGACATCGCGCCGTCTTTCACCCTGCCCGACGCCGAGGGCAATCTAGTCTCGTCGAAGACCCTGCTCGCCAAGGGCCCGCTGGTGATCACCTTCTACCGCGGCGCCTGGTGCCCCTTCTGCAACTTCGACCTCAGCGCCCTGGAAGCCGCGCGGCCGGAACTCGAGGCGCACGGTGCTAGCCTGGTGGCCATCTCGCTACAGACGGCGCCCAACAGCCGCAAGACGCAGCGGCAGAACGGCTTGGGCTTTCCGATCCTCGGCGATCATGGCGGCGAAGTCGCCGCACAGTTCGGCGTTCGCTGGACGCTGCCCGACTACCTGCGCGAGGTGCATAAGGCGCTCGGCGCGGACCTGACCCTGTTCAACGGCGACGACAGTTGGACGCTGCCGATGCCCGCCCGGTACGTCGTGGCCGCTGACCGCACGATCGCCTACGCCGAGGTCAACGCGGACTACACGCGGCGCCCCGACCCCTCCGCCCTTTTCCCGGTTCTAGAGCAACTGCGGCGCCGAGAAGTCGCCTGATCCTTCGCCGGCCAGGCGCGCCCACAGATCAACTTGGGTTCGCCTCGCCGCGTCTGCGCAGCAATCAAATCCACAGGGGGGCTATGATGAACAGTACAAATATTTTCTGGATGCAGATCCTTGAAAGCGTTGCTTTAGTTACAGCCATCGCAGTGTGGTATGTTTGGCCGTTACTCAAGAACGGACCTCGCAGTTCGGCGCTGATCGCGCTGCTCTTCGTGCATGTCCCCCGCTACGTGGGCATGGTCGTACTTGTCCCTCACATGGTCGACCCGAACCTGCCCAGGGGATTCCTCTCCAGTACGGCTTACGGTGATCTCGCCGAAGCGGTGCTGGCCCTCGTCTGCATCGTCGCCCTGAGAAGCAACTGGCGTGTCGCGGTTCCGTTGGTGTGGGTCACCAACACGTGGGGCTTGCTCGACCTCCTGAACGGTTTGCGCAGCGTCATTCAACTGAATGTGCCCAGCTTCCATCTGGGCACCCTCTGGTACATCTACATCTTCTACGCTCCGGTCGCGGTCGTCGCCCACATCATGATCTTCTGGACCCTGACAAATTCAAGACTCTGGAAGAATTAAACTTCCGTCGCACATCCAACTGATCTGCACACGGCTTCATTACCTAAATCTCGACGCCTGCTTACAGGCGCCACCGCCTATCTTGCCATCAAAAAGGAGAATATCCCGTGACGCACACAAGTGAGCAGGAAGCTACACCCCCTGGGATGCTGCGCAGGTGACCCTTACCTCGAAGGAGATGGCTCCCGGCGTGTTCGTGGTCATGCCCGACGACGTCTTCACGAAAGACCACGTGGCCACCACGGCCGGCTTTATCATCGGTGAGCGCGGCGTGCTCGTCGTCGAAGCGATGCTCAACGGCGATCTCGCTTCGCAGCTGATCGGCCTCATCCGCCGCGAGACGACGAAGCCGATCCGCTTCCTCGTCAACACGAGCTACCACGGTGACCATGCCTACGGGAACTATCTATTCCCAGACAGCACCGTGGTGATCCAGCACCCGGCCACTAAGCGGTACATGGAAGAGAATTTCGAGGACGACCGCCGCTTCATGATCGGCCTGATGGGTAGGGGCAAGGGTATCGAGCGCGTCCAGTCACGCCCCGGCGATGTCACAGTCACAGACATGCTCAGCGTGGATCTGGGCGGCCGGACCGTCGAAGTCCGCCATTTCGGCTTCGCACAGACGCCCGGCGACCTGGTCATCTGGGCCACCGACGCGAAGATCCTTTGGGTCGGCAACATGATCCAGGCTCCGTCTCCAGCCCTGCCGTGGCTTCTCGAAGGACGGCACAAGGAGACGATCGCGACCCTCACCCGCGTTCGCGACTTCCTGCCCGAAGACGCGACGATCATTCCAGGTCACGGCCGGCCGATGCGCCCCGCGGACATCGACTTCCCCGTTCAATATCTCCGCGAACTAGATGCGGCTGTGAGCGCGGCCCTTGACGAGGGTCGATCCGTCGAAGCCACGCTCGAGGCGGTCCAGATGTCGGACTACGCCGAGTACAGCCTGTTCGAGTGGGCCCACAACTCTGTCAATGTGCCCGCAGCCTTCCAGCACCTGCAAGATCTGCGCGGCTCGGCCGCTTAAAGGGGGAACTGCCATGGCAACGCGCGAGACAGCGATCGTCTTTGGGGTCGGGCCAGGGCTCGGGCATGCCCTGGTCCAGCGCTTCGCGGCCGAGAACCTGCAGGTGGCCGCGGTCGCTCGAGACGAAGCGAAGCTGACCGCGCTCATCACAAGCGCCGGCAGTCAGAGCGTCCGACCTTATCCCGCCGACGTTGCGGATGCCGAGGACGTCCGCAGCGTCTTTGATGCTGTCGAGCGGGACTTTGGGCCGCCGGACATCGTCGTCTTTAATGCGGGCGCCTTCCAGAAGGCCAATGTGCTCGACATAGATCCGGCCGACTTTGAGCGGTGCTGGCGCATCGGTTGTTTTGGTGGACTTCTGGTCGGACAAGCCGCCGCACGCGGCATGGTCGGGCGAGGGCATGGGACGATCATATTTACGGGCGCGACGGCTGCGCTCCGTGGCAGCGCTGGCTTCGCCAACCTAGCCGTTCCGAAATTCGGCCTGCGCGCGCTCTCCCAGAGCATGGCCCGGGAGCTGGGGACCCAGGGCGTCCACGTCGCCCACGTGATCATCGACGGCCAAATCGAGTCCGAGCGCTACCACCATCTCATCGATGAGCGCGGGAAGGATTCGCTGCTGGCGCCGGATGCGATCGCCGAACTGTATCTGCAGCTGCACCGACAGCCGCGCAGCGCCTGGTCACAAGAGATCGACGTTCGTCCCTGGTCAGAGAAGTTCTAGGCTCTGCCTGCTGCAAGGTCGTTGCTGCGGTCACCGAAACGGAAGCCCTGCGCCATGTGTGGACATTCGACGGCAAGCTCGAAGAGCCGCTGCCGTGCATTGGACCGTTAGGGCTTGGCGAGGAGGGTTGCAGGAGTGACCGGTGGCTCGGTCAGCCCGCTGCCTTGGAAACATGCGCCGAAATCGGGGTGCCGCGAAACTGCTCGCGGGAGGCCTGAGCCTGGCCGCCGAGCCAGTCGGCGACGCGGTTGACCGCAGCGCGCCGGCGCCCGCGGCGATCGGCGTAGGCGATCCGGTATTGCGAGCCGATCGCGGCCGTGGCTTCCATGCGACGGATCAGCCGGCCGTCGGCGAGCAGGCGTTCGCTGGCCAGCGGCACCGCCAACGCCAGCCCAAGTCCGCTGGCGGAGGCTTCGTACATGGCATGGAGCGTGGGAAACACCGCGCCCTGCCGGGGCGGACGGCTCGGCTGACCGACCTGTTCGAACCACCTGAGCCACAGCGCCTGGGAGCCTTCGGTGTTGAGCAGGCTGTGGCCGGCCAGATCATCGATCCCCTGCGGCGGCTCCGCGCCCGTCGGCAGCACCGGCGCCGAGACCAGGAAGGCCTCCAGGTCGATCAGCACCTCGGAGTCGAAATCGGTCGGGGCCGCCTCGCCGCCGACGATGGCCAGGTCCGCCTGGCCTTCGCGCAGACGGTCGCATCCCTGGCGGATGGTCAGCTCCACCTCGAGCCCCTGCTCGGAAAGGCTGTTGAGGCGCGGCATCAGCCAAGTGACGGCGATGGAATGGGAGGCGGTCACCCGCACCACCTCGTCGCGGGCGCGCAGCCGGCGGGTGGCGTTGCGGATCACATCGAGCGCAGGCGCGATCTCCTCCAGATAGCGGGCGCCCAGCTCCGTCAGCTGGGGTGTCGGCCCCGAACGATCGAACAGGGGCGCCCCGACGAAGCTTTCCAGCAACTGGATACGGCGGGAGAAGGCCGAAGGACTGAGCGCCAGCTCAGCCGCGCCGGCGCGGAAGCTCGGCGTGCGGGCGGCCACCAGAAAGGCTTCGGCGGCTTCGAGGGAAGGGGTCTGTCGGAGCACGGCGCTCGTCCGTTGATGGCCCATCCTAGGTCGGGATTGTCACAGATTGAGGACACCGTGGACCGGTGGCACGCCTCCGGACGATGAGCGGCGCGGCGGCGGACCGACGTCGCAGCGCTCCGATTGCGCCCCGCGCAACCGGCGTTGCAACCCTTGCGCTTCGGTTCCGCCACGCGATCGGTCAAGCGAAGTCTGGCGGGCGGCGGGCGTTCGCGTTCGCGGGCGGCTCCATGCGCATCATCCTGATCTCCGACACCCATCTGACCGAGCCGGCGACGGCCTTCACGGCCAATGTGCAGGCGGCCATCGACTGGATCGAAGCCGAGCGCCCGGATCTGGTCGTGCACCTCGGCGACATCACCGCGGACGGGGCGAACCATCCTGATCAGTTCGCCTTCGCCCGGAGGGTTCTGTCGCGCATCAGCGCCCCCCTCCTGGTCCTACCCGGCAACCACGACATCGGCGACAACCCACCCCACGGCGGGATCAAGGAGCCGGCCTACGCCGACGCGCGGCTCGCCGCCTTCCGCGCCAGCCTGGGCCAGGACCGCTGGTCGACGACCGGCGAGGGCTGGACCTTGCTCGGCCTGAACGCCCAGGTGTTCGGCACGGGCGGAGCGGAGGAAGCGGTCCAGGCGGCGTGGCTGGAGCACACGCTCGCCGAGGCGCAAGGCCCCCTCGCCCTGTTCCTGCACAAGCCTCTGATGCTGGAGAGCGCCGTGGAGGACCTGGTCCATTCGCGCTTCCTGCCCCCCGAGCCCCGCCGCGCACTGATGCGGCGCCTGCAGAACCATGACCTGCGCGTGATCGCCACGGGGCACGTGCACCAGCACCGCCACAGGACCATCGACGGCGTGCTACACCTCTGGGCGCCCTCGGCCGCCTTCATCATCCCCGAGCCGGCCCAGGAACGGCTGGGGCGCAAGCAGGTGGGCCTGGTGGCGCTGGACCTGGATCACGCCGGTCCCAGGGCGCGACTGGTGACGCCTCCGGGCATGACCGACGTCGACGTGCTCGACCATCCCGACATCTACCCGCAGGTGCTGCAATTCAGATCCAAACCGTGACGACCGCTCCGGCGGCGACCCGGGCCGCCGCGCCCGCCTACGCCTTCTATGCGCTCGGCGTGCTTGTGCTCGCCTACGTGCTGGCCTTCGTCGACCGCCAGGTGCTGAACCTGCTGGTGGAACCGCTCAAGCGCGAGCTGGGCCTGAGCGACCTCCAGGTCAGCCTGCTGCAGGGCCCGGCCTTCGCCCTGTTCCTGTCGGCGGCGGGCCTGCCGCTGGGGCGGCTGATCGACCGCGCGCGGCGGCTGACGGTGCTGACCCTGGGCGTGGCGGCCTGGAGCCTGGCGGCGGCGGCCTGCGGTCTCGCCCCGACCTATCTCGTGCTGCTGGCCTGCCGCATCGGCGTAGGCGCAGGCGAGGCGGTGATGACGCCTTCGGCCTACTCCCTGATCGGCGACTGGTTTCGCAAGGAGCGCCAGGGCCTGGCCGCCGGGCTCTACAGCATGGGCGCCTATCTTGGCTCAGGCCTGGCCCTGATCGGCGGCGGGGCCCTTGTCTCGGCCAGCGAGGCCGGCGGCGCGTCCGGCTGGCGGCTGGCGTTCCTTGCGACCGGCGTCCTCGGCCTGCCGGTCGCCCTGTGGGTGGCGAGCCTCAGGGAGCCCGAGCGCGGCGGCCCGACCCGCCGCCCACCGCCCTGGCGTGAGGCCGTGGCCTGGGTCAAAGGGCCCGCTGGCGCGGCGGCCGGCGTGGTCAACGCCGCCGTGGCGCTGGCGGCCATGGCCAGCTACGCCCTGGCGGCCTGGATCCCGTCCACCCTGATCCGGCGCTTCCATCTGCCGGCCAAGGAAGCCGGCCTCGGCTTCGGCCTGGTCGTGGTCACGGCCGGCGTCCCGGGTACGCTGCTGGCCGGGGTGGTCGGCGACGCCCTGCGCGCGCGTGGGGTGAGGGACGGGCGGCTCAAGGTTCTGGCGGCGGCGAGCCTCATCGCCACCCCTTTTGCGGCAGCCGCGCCCATCGCTCCGAGCCCGGGCCGGGCGCTCGCCCTGCTGTGGCCGCTGGTGTTCCTGGCCACCGTCGCCGTCGGCTCGGGGCCCGCCAGCCTGCAGGACGTCACGCCCGCCCGCCTGCGCGGGGTGCAGCACGCCCTCGCCGTGCTGGCGGTGAACCTGTTCGGCCTGGGCCTCGGCCCTCCGCTCGTCGCCCTGGTCACCGATGCCGTTCTGCGTGACGAGGCCAAGGTCGGCCTGGCCCTGGCCTCCACCACGCCGGTCATGTTGGGACTCTCGGCCGTCGCCGCCTGGTTCGGCCGGAACCTCTACCGCCGGGCCCTGACCGATGCGGCCTGACGCCGTGTTGCGCGCCGCGCAATGGGTGTTCGAACCTGCGCGCTACGAGCCGCCGCCGCCTCGCGCTATCGCCAGACCGGCCGATGGGGCCAAGGTCGAGGGGGTTTGCATGTCCACACGTTTGTTCGCCGCGGCGGGTCTGGCCGCGCTGATGATGGGGATGGCTGGCCGCGAGGCGTTCGCCCAGGAGGCCAGGCCGCAGCAGGACCTGGGCTCCCTCGACGCCCTGGTGGTGGTCGGCAGCCGCGCCCCGGCGCGGCTGGCCGCCCAATCTTCCGCGCCTGTCGACGTGATCAGCGCCGAGGCGCTGCAGGCCCAGGGCTTCTCCGACGTCAACCGGGCCCTCGAATTCCTCGCGCCGTCGTTCAACTTCCCCCACTCCGACACCGCACCCTCCGCCGCCAACACCCGCGCCGCCAGCCTGCGCGGCCTCGGCCCCGATGAGGTGCTGGTGCTGGTGAACGGCAAGCGCTGGCACGCCTCGTCCGTGGTGAACTTCAACAATGTGTGGGGCCGCGGGACTGTGCCGACAGACCTCGGCGCCATCCCCCTGTCGGCCGTGGCCCGCATCGAGATCCTGCGCGACGGCGCGGCCGCCCAGTACGGCTCCGACGCCATCGCCGGGGTGATCAATGTCGTGCTGAAGTCGGGGCCCGGCGGCCTGGCCGAGGTGCAGGGCGGCCAGACCTCGCGCGGCGACGGCCAGAACCTGTCGGGCGCAGTGGAGGGCGGCATCGCCCTGGGCGACCGCGGCCGCATCAACCTGACCGGCGAGGTGCGCTACCGCAACAGCACCAACCGAGCGACCATCGACAGCCGGTATGGCCGTATCACCACCGAGCAAGGCGACCCGGACTCGCTCGACCTGAACTTCGCCGCCAACGGCGTCTATGACATCGGCGCCGGCGTGCAGGTCTATGGCGACGCGATCTACGACCACCGGCGCTCGGTCAGCCCGGCGCAGTACCGCGCCCCCAACGTGGCCACGGCGGTCTATCCGTCGGGCTTCGTGCCGCACATCCGCCTGGACATGGACGACGTCGGCGGAACCTTCGGCCTGAAGGGCTCGCTGGCCGGCTGGAGCTGGGACCTCAGCGACACGCCCGGCTACAACAAATCGGTGTTCGAGGTGCACGGCACGACCAACACCTCGCTGGGGGCGTCGAGCCCGACCGCCTTCGGGGCCGGCGGCGCCGACTATCTGCAGAACGTGCTGGACGGGACCCTGTCGCGCCCCCTGCCGCTCGCCGCCGGCGGCAACCTCGCGCTGGGCGTCGAGCAGCGCTACGAGCGCTTCGCCATCCAGCCCGGCGAGCCCCGCTCCTACCTCAGCGCCGGCGCCCAGGGCTTCCCCGGCTACAACCCGCCCTCGCCGGTGCGCATCGACCGCACCGCCGAGGCGGCCTTCGTCGACGTGGAGGTCAAGCCGGTCGACCGCCTGACGCTGGGCGCGGCGGGCCGCTACGAGCACTACAGCGACTTCGGCGACGCAACCTCCGGCAAGCTCAGCGGCATCTGGCGGCCGACCGACGTCATCGCCGTGCGGGGCACGGCCTCCGCCGGCTTCCGCGCCCCCTCGCTGCAACAGCAGGGCTTCGCCACCGTCACCAGCCAGTCCAGCGGCGGACGGCTCGTCAACATCGGCACGTTCGCCGTCAACGACCCCGTGTCGCGCGTGCTCGGCGCCTCGCCTCTGAAGCCCGAAAAGTCGGACAACCTCAGTGGCGGCCTGGTGCTGACGCCTGTCCCGGGCCTGACCGTCACCGCCGACGTCTTCCGCATCCACATCAAGGACCGCATCGCCCTCAGCGAAAACCTGAGCGGGGCGGCGGTGAACGCCATCCTCGCGGCCGCGCACATCACCAGCGCCAGCCAGGCGCGCTTCTTCACCAATGCGGCGGACACCACCACCAATGGCGGCGAGTTCACCGCCAACTGGCGCGGGCGTTTCGGTCCCGGCATCCGCTACGACCTGACCGCCGGCTACACGATCGCCGACACCAAGATCGACCGGCTCCGCGCCAACCCGGCGCTGCCGGCCCTGCCGCTGCTGGGCGCCGCCTCCATCGACCTTCTGACGACGGCCCTCCCGCGGACCAAGGCGACCTTCTCGGGCCAACTCGCCTGGCGCGACATCACCTTCGGCATGGACGTGGCCGACTTCGGCTCGTTCCGCGCGATCCAGGTGGTGAACGAGCAGACCTACGGCTCCGTGACCACGGTCGACCTGACCCTGGACTACGCCGTCACCCCGCGCCTGAAGATCGGCGTGGGCGTGCTGAACCTCACTGACGCCTTCCCCGACAAGATCGCCGACCGCGCCCTGACCCAGGGCGGCGGCCTGCAGTATCCCGAGGTGGGCGGCATCGGAACCAACGGGCGGGAATGGTTCGTCAGGTTGTCGTCGCGGTTCTAGCCTAGAAAGGCTGGGGGCCCCATGCGGGGCCGCCCGGCCGGATTCAGTTCATGCCCCTGATCCTTCCCGCCCCGGTCTTCGGCACGATCGACAACTTCCGCGACTTCGGCGGCTTTGCCGGCCGCTATGGCCGGGTGCAGGGCGGGCGGCTCTTCCGCTCGGCGCATCTGGCGGCGGCCAGCGACACGGACCTTCAGCTCCTCGCCGGCCTCGGCCTTTCCGCAGTAGCGGACCTTCGTCGCCCCGCGGAGCGCGAAAAGGCCCCGAACCGCTTGCCGCAGGGGTTCCGCGGCCAGGTGATCCGGAACGACGGCGACGACCGAGCCGAGGCGCCGCACATCGAGTTCTTGCGCCAGGGCGACCTTGGCGATGCGGCGGTGGAACGTTTCCTGGTCGGCTACTACCGCGAGGCTCCCTTCGAGCCGCGTCACCGGGACCTGTTCGCCCGAACCTTCGCCGCGCTCGCCGAGCCCGACGCCGTGCTGCTCGTCCACTGCACCGCCGGTAAGGATCGCACGGGCCTGTTCGCCGCCCTGGCGCAAAAGGCGTTGGGCGCACACGAGGACGACGTGATCCAGGATTATCTCGCGACCAACGCCGCCATGATGACCCCGCCCAAGCTTGCCCGCGCGCGGACCGAACTCATCGCCTTGACGGGCGCCGATCCCAGCCAAGTCGTGCTGAAAGGCTTCCTCGGCGTTGACAGCAGGCATCTGCAGGCCGCCTTCGCCGAGATCGACCAGCGCAGCGGAGGCCTTGAACCCTTTCTGTTCGAACTCGGTTTGGATAGACCGTCCCTCGATCGTCTCAGGCGCAATCTCATCAACTGAGGGGCGGCGAAGACGCGCCACAAGCCGACTCCCGCGTGGCTCCAGGAATGCGACATTGGACGGCCGGTGGGCCGGCCTGTGGTTTGCTGGGCGGCTTCGCGATCAGGCGGCGTTCGCCAGCTCGTCCGGATCTCTCAACACGTAACCACGACCCCACACGGTCTCGATGTGGTGTTCGCCATGGGTAGCTGTAGCGAGCTTCTTCCGAAGCTTGCAGATGAAGACGTCGATGATCTTCATCTCAGGCTCGTCCATGCCGCCGTAGAGGTGATTGAGGAACATCTCCTTGGTCAGGGTCGCGCCCTTACGCAGGGAGAGCAGCTCCAACATCTGATATTCCTTGCCGGTCAATGGCACGCGCGCGCCCTTCACTTCGACGGTTTTCGCGTCGAGGTTCACGGCGATGTCGCCGGTCTTGATCACCGATTGGGCGTGGCCCCTGGATCGGCGAACAACCGCGTTCACGCGAGCAATCAATTCCTCTTTGTGGAAGGGCTTGGTCATGTACTCGTCGGCCCCGCCGGCGAACGTCTTGACCTTGGTGTCGATCTCCGACGTGCCGGAGAGGATCATCACCGGAGTGTTGATCTTGCTGACCCGAAGTTGGCGCAGCACGTCCGTCCCAGACATGTCCGGCAGGTTCAGGTCGAGAAGGATCAGGTCGTACTCGTAGATCTTGCCGAGATCGACGCCTTCCTCCCCCAGATCCGCGGTGACGGTCTGGAAGCCTTCTGATTGGAGCAGGAGGGACAGGCTGCGAGCGGTTGTCGCGTCGTCTTCAACAATGAGGATATTCATTTTGCGCCTTCGGCCAGATGCCGCTCTTCTGAGCGGCGTTGGTTAACCGTCGCAAACATCTGCGGACGAATCGTTAACGAGGCGGCAGCCAGCGGGGCCGCTCGGCGCCATAACCTGACGTTGGCTTGCCTCCAGAAACCTGCCGTTCAGGCGGCCAGCCGATCGCTCGCCTCCCGGCCGCCGGGCTCCTCGGCGATGCCCAGGTCCGGGTGCGACAGCTCGGGCGCGTTGATCCCGAACCGCCTCACGCGCTGGCCGGCGCAGGTTATCGTGTCGCCGTCGGGATCTGTGGGGAAGCGCAGGACAGCGAGACGGCGAGGACGCGTTGAACCTGGCTCAGCTTAGCCGTCAGGCGCCCTGAGACGGAAATGACCTGAACGCCCACTACGTCCAAGCTTCATAGGGCTCCGGGGGTTCCGGCTGCGGACCACGGCCGTCATGCCCGCGCTGCTCTCAAAGAATATCGGTAGGTGGGGCGCAACACCCCTAATTTAGCTTCGATACTACTGAAACTCTTAACAGCCTCGGCCGTTATTAAGACCGAGGTAGTCCATGCGATTGACCGGCTACACGCTTTCTCGTCGGTTCGGATTTATCTGGACATGGCGCATCAGCGAAGGTCCAGGCGCCCCATCGAGCGGAATCTCGGTGACGAAAAAGGGGGCGAGATGGGCCGCTCGCACAGCGATACGGCACGCTAGGATACAGTCACTCGTCGATCGCCAGACGCGGCACGACTGCGCGCCCTACAGCGAGCAGTGAGGTTCTCTTACGGTGATTGGCCCTGGGGCGCGGCGGCAGCAAAGGATTAGAACGGAGTCCGCGTTTGCGACAGTCGCCAGTCCTGGCGCAGCCGATGAGTAATCACCTGCGTCGCAATCGAACTGGCCATGCACTCGGCCAAGCCTCTGGAGCCGCTGAAACCGATCGGGACGAAGTCCTGCCCCATCCGCACCCAGGCCACCCAGAGTCCTTCCTGTGTAGCCACGAACCAATCGTCATCAGCATGCAAGGCGGAAGTAGGAGGCGTCACGGGTCATCTCCTTTTCCGGCGCACGCAACTCAACGTGGTTAATATCGATATTGTTCAAGTCGTTGCGCCGCCCTCGCGATCCCCCACTCAGTGATGTGGATTCTGTCAGGCACTGTGGTCGTCATCTCGTCGGCCCGGCTTCGACCAACCGGCCGTTGCGCCGAACGAAACGGACTGGCGGTCCCGACAAGGCCGACAGTCGACCGCCGCTCCGCCTCCGATAGGCGCCACAATCAAATGCGCACGCGCTGGTGCCGACTCTGCTGTTCCGGCCGGACAGCGCCACTAGCGGCCCTTAGATCCGCTCCAGCTTCCGGACATTCCCACCGCCACGGCGAGTGGCCAAGTCGACCCGTTGCTGACCCTGGGCTTTCCAACTTTTTCGATAATGACATCTGAGACGACATAGGGTTGTTGCCACTCGCGCCAAGAGCCTAAATTCACGGAGGCAAAAGATGCTGCTCTCGACGGGCGAAGACTTGGCCAACTTCGTGAAGGAACTGCGACACGAGAGCGACCGTGGGCTCGCGTTGGTTGCCACCGCGCTTATCGATGATCGGCTCGCAGAAACGCTTCGAGCATTTTTCAGGAAGACGCCATCCACGAGGAAGCTCTTGGACGAAGGCAACGCACCTCTCGGATCTCTGTCCTCCCGCGCTGAGGCCGCATTCGCCCTCGGACTCATCGATGAATACGAACACAAGGAAATCGGGATCCTCCGCAGAGTTCGTAACGAGTTCGCCCACGCTAAGCACGGCATTTCGTTCGAGTCCGCCCGGGTCGTCGGCCTCTGCTCAACGCTAGAAAGTCCGCTGCCGGAGGGCGGCGACCAGCCAATTGAAAGCGCGCGGTTCCGGTTCATGAACGCGGCCGTGTGTGTGGTTCTGCGCCTCTACCACCGCCCGGATTGGGTGGCGCTAGAGCGCCGAGCCCCCAAAATCTGGGTTGAGCCCGACATGACACGCTGGCGCTCGGTCACGGACGAGCCGCCTCCCGAGGGCGTTCCCGTGATCGTGCTGGGGCACGCACCCAACCATCCGGGGAGGTAGCCGGGCGAGAGTCGGACGCGCCATGAGCAGTCCTTAGGACTGCTCCAGAATCCGGACGTTTGCGCCGACGGTTCAGCCGACCGCTTTCCCCAGCTTGAAGGTCACGCCGGCCTCAAGCCCGCCGGGCAGGAGGGCGATGTCCGCCGCACCGCCCAAATCCTGGGCCAGATAGCGGATCAGGCGGGAGCCCTGCCCCGGGGCATTGGCGCCAGCGACTAACCCTGGCGTGGTCTCGCGCCAGATCAGGACTGCGCCGTCCGGCTCCCTGACGCAGCGGATCTCCAGCCGCCCGGCCGGGGTGGACAGGGCGCCGTATTTGGCCGCGTTGGTGGCTAGCTCATGGATCAGCAGGCTGAGGCTGAGCGCGGCGTCGGGGTCTATGGCGATGGCGTCGCACTGGATCGTCACCTGGGCGTCGACGCTGGCGTAGGCGTCCAACTCCACCTCAATGGCCGACCGCACGTCGACGGCCTGGGCGTGGCCGCGCAGCAGCAGGGCGTTGGTCCGGGCCATGGCCTGGATGCGTGCGCTGAAGGCGATCTGGAACGCCTCCACAGTGGTGGCCGACCGGGCTGTCAGCCGGGCAAGGGCCAGGACCACTGAAAGGGTGTTCTGCGTCCGGTGGTGCAGTTCGTCGGCCAGCATCGTCGCGCGATCGGCGGCCGTCGTCGGCGCCCGCCAGGCGCCCGGTTCAGCATCGACCAAGATCGCGCCCGGCCAGGACTTCCCTTGTCTCACCGGTTCGGCGGGCGCCGCGGGAAGGAAGCTATGCTGCATGTTGGAACACGCTGAACACGAAGGGCGCGAAAGCGGCGACCACGACCGAAGCGGCGGCGATGACGAAGAGAGCTGACATGGGGGTCTCATGGGGACGCAGCAGCGAACGCAGTCGCCGTTTCAGTCGCGGCGCGAATCCGCTGTCATCCACGCTACCTATACGCCAGCCTTGCCGTGGATGATAGGATGTTATGAATTTATTATTTAACGTCCATGGAATTAATCGGAACGAATTCAAAACGTGGCAAATTTATTCAAGAAATATATACACGAAATATCGAGAAATTATCTGATCTGTTGAGAGCTTTTACTCGGGTTGACGGATGACCCCAGGTGAGCAACGGCCGACCTGCGCCATTTGCGGAAGTTGGTCCGATGACCGCAAGCGGACCTTGGGCTCGCGATGTGCTGCGGCTAGCAGTGCACGCTCAGGCTCCAAAGAACGTGGGAGACGCAGGTGAAGGGTGATCGACTCCGGCAGCCGGGAGAGCCCGATTATCTCGTCGAGATCGGTACGGCGACATGGGTGTTCGCGATCTTGGAGTGGAATGCAGCGTGGTGCTGTGAGCGCATACAACCCAACTGCTTGCCCGAGGTCGCCGAGCGAACTGCCGGAGGCGTAGCCCGGAAGCTTCTCCAACTGGCGGAGGCGTTGCCGGCGTCGGACGAACGCGACGCCCTGATTGCGGATGCGGAGCGCTTCAGAGAGCTGACCATCGTCCGTAACGGCATCATGCATGGTCGACCGTGCACACACGAGAAGAAGGCGCGCCTTTCCGACGGCGATATCTGGACCCCAGAACGCTTGCAGGACACTGCGGATGACTTTTCCGAATGCAGTTCGAGACTGAGCGCGCATTTGCACGGATGGCTGGTGGCGCTGCCTTAGCCGGTAACCGGACACTTCGACCCCGCCAGAATTGGCAGACCACGCGAAGTTCGTGACCAAGTGGCGGCGGGTCGAGTGCTCGCAGAGCGCCAATAGGAGACGTAGGATTCGTTCCAGGAACAGGACGTACGGGGCTGACATTGCAACGGCGCAGAACGACCCGTTGCAGACAGTTGCGATGAAGCTAGACTCGACCTGCAGGGTCAGTAAGCGCGTTGCCAACCGAGGTCCCCCGCCGGCTAGAACCGGAGTTAGATCATGCTGAAGCCGAATTGCTTGGCTGCCGTTTCGGTGTTCCTCGCGGGCTCAGCTGCCAATGCGGCGCAGCCTCCCGTAGCAGATCAGGCGGCTGTCGCCGCCCAGATCAAGTCCGACGTCGCGGTGATGATCGCCGGAATCAATTCGAAGGACATCGACAAGGCGACCAGGTTTGACGCGCCCGACCTAGTCTCGATGGAAAGCGGGCGCACCCCGTCGGTCGGCGCCAATGCCGACCGTGATGGCCTGTCGATGGCGTTCAAATATTCGCCGAGCTGGCGCCTCACCGTACTCAACGAGACCGTCGACGTCGCCGCGAGCGCGGATATGGCGGTCTATCGATCGACCTACCGTGAAGACAGCCTCCGCGACGGCGTACCGTTTACCCACGATGGCGATTACCTCGCCGGGTTCAAGCGCGACCCGGATGGCATGTGGCGGGTTCACTGGTCGGTGGTTAGCTGGCAGTCGCCATCGCATAAGAAGTAGCGTGCGTCCGCAATCTACCTTCTCCCGGCGCTCCTCGACCGCGGCCGAGACGCGCCAAAGTCGGTCGAAAACCGATCATGGGCGTCGATCCGTCGGTGGCGAACACCGCCTCGAAGTCCTCGGCGGGCGCCAAGGTGATGGCGACATTGATCACGCGGCGTCCGACTCCAGCTGCAGCGAGGGTTCACCGTCGCGCGGACCGGCCGCCGGTCGGAAGTTCGACAGGGTGACGCCGACCAGACGCACCCCCTTTGGCGGCGGGAACACCGAACGGATCAGGCCAAGGCTGGCCTCGTGGAGCCGCTCGCGGCTGTCGATGGGCAAGGGGAAGGACTGGCTTCGGGTCGACTGCTGGAAGTCCGCCCACTTGATCTTCACCGTGAGGGTGCGCCCCCGGCGACCGGTCTTTTCGCACCAGTTCCAGACGTCGTCAGCCATCTCCAGCACGCCGGCCTCGATGCGGTCGGGGTCCGTGAAATCCTCGCCGAACGTGGTTTCCGAGCCGGACGATTTGCGCTCCCGGCTGGTGTTCACCGGCCGGCCGTCCTGCCCGCGGGCGATGGCGTAGTACCAGGGTCCCGACTTGCCGAAGCGCGCCTGCAGGTCCGCGAGCGACCAGGCCTTGAGGTCGGCGCCGGTGAAGATGCCCAGGGCGTGCATCCTGGCGGCCGTCGCCGGTCCGACCCCGTGGAACTTCGCCACCGGCAGGGCCTCGACGAAGGCCTCGCCCTCGTGGGGCTGGATCGCGAACTGCCCGTTGGGCTTGCGCCGGCCCGAGGCGAGCTTGGCCAGGAACTTGTTGTAGGAGACCCCGGCTGACGCCATCAGTCCCGTCTCTTCCAAGATGCGGACCCGGATCGCCTTGGCGGTCTGCCAGGCGGTCTCCAGGCCGGCCTTGTTCGCGGTGACGTCGAGATAGGCTTCGTCCAGGGCCAGCGGCTCGATGAAGTCGGTGAATTCGGCGAAGATGGCGTGGATCTGCTGGGACACCGCCCTGTAGACCTCGAACCGCGGCGGCGCGAAGATCAGATCGGGGCACTGCCGAAGCGCCGTCACCGACGGCAGGGCCGAGCGCACCCCGAACCTGCGGGCCTCGTAGCTGGCCGCCGCCACCACCCCGCGGCGCGCGCCGTGGCCCACGGCCACCGGCTTGCCCCGCAGGTCCGGGTTGTCCCGCTGCTCGACCGACGCATAGAAGGCGTCCATGTCGACATGGATGATCTTGCGGACCGCTTCGTCCATCCCCTCACCCTATCAGGCCCTGAACGGAACGAGAACCAGAGGCCAGCCCCCTACCCTACCTTCCACATCCCGCGCAGCCGCTCGGCGACATCGACCCGCGGCGGAGGGGCCGGGCCGGGCGACGGCGCGGACGGGACCGCCAGCGGCCAGGACGTCCGTTCGAAGAGATCCAGAAGGCCCTTGGGAATGAACCGCGTGCGCGAGGCATAGACGTGGCGGTCGCCCAGCGCCGGCTGGCCATGGGTGAAGAACCGCTGCGGCAGCATGATGTGCAGGTCGTCCTTGGCCCGGGTCATGGCCACATAGAGCAGGCGCCGCTCCTCCTCGATCTCCGCCGTCTGGCCCGTCCCCAGGTCGGACGGCAGGCAGCCGTCGACCGCGTTGAGCACGAACACCGAGGTCCATTCCTGGCCCTTGGCCGAGTGGATGGTGGAGAGGATCAGATAGTCCTCGTCGAGCAGCGGCACGCCCGACTGATCGGAGGTGGCGTCCGGCGGATCCAGCGTCAGCTCGGTCAAGAACCGCTCGCGCGAGGGATAGCCCGCCGCGATCTGCTCCAGCTGCAGCAGGTCGCCCACACGGATCTCGGCGTCCTCGTGAATGCGATCAAGGTGAGGCTCGTACCACTGGCGTGCGCGCTCCAGCTCCGCCGGCCAGCCGAGGTCCCGGCTCGCCAGGTCCTCTATCAGCTCCAGGAACCCCGCCCAGTCGGGCCCCACCCGCGCCGGCGCCGGCGCCGAGCGGAGCGCATCGATCGGATGCGTGGACGCCGCGATATGGTCCAGCACCCGCTGGGCCGACACCGGCCCGACGCCCGGCAGCAGCTGCATGACCCGGAACCCGACCACCCGGTCGCGCGGGTTCTCCAGGAAACGCAGGACCGCCATCACGTCCTTGACGTGGGCGGCGTCCAGGAACTTCAGGCCGCCGAACTTCACATAGGGGATGTTGCGCCGGGTCAGCTCGACCTCCAGCGCGCCGCTGTGGCTGGACGTCCGGAACAGCACCGCCTGCTCCTTCAGGGCCGTGCCCGCCTCGCGGCGCTCGAGCACCTGCTCGACGATGTAGCGGGCCTGGTCGGTTTCGCTGCGCACGGTCACCAGGCGCGGCGCGCCGTCGGCCTGTCGCTCGGTCCAGAGGTTCTTGGTGAACCGCTCGGCCGCCAGGCCGATCACCGCGTTGGCGGCGCTCAGGATCGGCTGGGTCGAGCGGTAGTTCCGCTCCAGCGTCAGCACCGTGGCCGCCGGCGAGAAGTGGCCGGGAAAGTCGAGGATGTTGCGCACCGTCGCCGCGCGGAAGGCGTAGATCGACTGGGCGTCGTCGCCGACCACGGTCAGGCCTCGGCCGTCGGGCTTCAGCGCCAGGAGGATCGCGGCCTGCAGGCTGTTGGTGTCCTGGTATTCGTCGACCAGGATGTGGTCGAACCGGCCGCCGATCTCGGCGGCCAGGTGGGGGTCGCTCACCGCCTGGGCCCAGTAGAGCAGCAGGTCGTCGTAATCGAGCACGTTCTGGGTCTGCTTGGCCTCGACGTAGCCCGCGAAGAGGGTGCGCAACTCCACCGCCCACGCCGCGCACCATGGGAAGGCGGTGCGGAGGACCTCTTCCAGAGTGGTCTGGGCGTTGACGCAGCGCGAGTAGATCGACAGGCAGGTCGACTTGGCCGGAAACCGGCTGTCGAGCTTGGAATAGCCGCGCTCGTGGCGCACCAGGTTCATCAAGTCCGCCGCGTCCTCGCGGTCGTGGATCGTGAAGGCGGGATCGAGGCCGATCTGGTCGGCGATGTCGCGCAGCAGCCGCGCCCCAATCCCGTGGAAAGTCCCCGTCCAGGCCATGGCGTCGGTAAGTACAGCCGCCTTGTCGCCCATCACGCGCCGGCCGATCCGTTCGACCCGGCTGGTCATCTCGCTGGCCGCCCGCCGCGAGAAGGTCATCAGCAGGATCCGCCGTGGGTCGGCGCCATTGACGATCAGATGCGCAACGCGATGGGCCAGGGTGTTGGTCTTGCCCGATCCCGCCCCGGCGATGATCAGCAGGGGGGCGGCGGGATCGGTGCTCCCCTCGCCCACGCCATGTTCGACGGCCCGCCGCTGCTCAGGGTTCAAGGCGTCAAGGTAAGCGGCGGCCATCGGGTGCGAATCACAGGAAACGAGGATTTACACGGTCTCAGTTTCGCGTTTTGTTCGCAAATGACTTCCAGCTAGAACCTGTCGGACTGACGACAGTGTGCGGACTTCGGGAGGCAGCCCTCTTGATCAATATGGTGCGTTTCCCTGACGGCGCGGCCGTCCCCGCGCTCGGACTGGGCACGTGGCGCATGGGCGAGGATCCCCGGGCGAAGAGCCGGGAGACCGAGGCGCTGCGCAAAGGCGTCGAGCTCGGCATGACCCTGGTCGACACGGCCGAGATGTATGGCGACGGCGCGACCGAGACCTTGCTTGGCCATGCGCTCGAGGGCCTTCGTGACCGTGTCTTCCTGGTCAGCAAGGTCTACCCGCAGAACGCCGGCCGGGGCCGCATCGAGAAGGCTTGCGAGGCGAGCCTCCGGCGGATGAGGACGGACCACCTGGACCTCTACCTGTTGCATTGGCGCGGCTCCGTGCCGCTGGCCGAGACCATCGAGGGCATGCAAGCCCTCGTCGCCGCCGGAAAGATCGCCCGCTGGGGCGTCAGCAACTTCGACCAGTCCGACATGGCCGATCTGATGAAGGCCGGCGGCGCAGGCTGCGCCGCCAACCAGATCCTCTACAACGTCACCCAGCGCGGACCGGAATTCGCCCTGCTGCCCGATCTCGCCCAGCGACACATCCCGGCCATGGCCTATAGCCCGGTCGGCCAGGGCGACCTTCCGACCTCGGGCGCCTTGGCCGCTGTCGCAAGGCGCCATGGCGTCTCGCCCTACCAGGTCGCCCTGGCCTGGGTCCTGCGCGACCCAAACACGATCGCGATCCCCAAGGCGGCCGAGGTTCGCCATGTCGAGGAGAACCGGCGCGCGGCAGATCTGGTCCTGACGGGCGAGGACCTCGTGGCCCTCGACGCGGAGTTCGCGCCGCCGACCCGCAAGACGCGGCTCGCCATGCTGTAGCCGCCGCTGGGGCCCATCAGACCGCGATGGTCTCGGCCTCCGCCGACAGGCGGTCGCAGGTCTTGAAGTCCCGGCGTCTGAAGGCGGCGGCCGCGGCCTTGCGCAACAACAGGTGCGCGGCCTTCGGAAATCGCCGCCGCAGCTTGGACGACCACAGCTCGGCCGCCTCGGGGTCAACCTGGATTTCGTCCGCCCGCGCCTCGATCATGCGGCTGGCGTCGGCCAGGGCGGGCCAAGCCATCAGGAACCGAAGGCCCTTTTCGAAGTCCGGGTAGGCGGCGGCGATGGCGAACGCACGGGCCTCGGCCTCGACATCGTCGAAGTCGGCCAGCCGGCCAATGAAGGCCCGCGCGCGATCCGGCGACAGGGTCCGCTCGAACGAGGCCCAGCGCACGGCCTGAGCGGCGCCGCCGTCGCCGGCGGCGTCGAGATAGTCGATCCAGACCGTCTCCCATTCCAGGTCCGGCTCCGCGGCCCCTCCCCGTTTCGTCGCCGCCTTTGGCGCCGCGATCCGCAGCACCTCGCCGGCCTCGTCTGTCCGCTCCGCCGCCAGGTAGCGGCGTCCTATCTCCGCGGCGACGTGGGGCGCCGACAGGGCCTCATCGGTGTAGGTCGCCCTGTAGGCGTCTACGTCCAGGGCGGCGTCGGCCAACTGCCGGATCAGCGCGATCCAGCCGGGGACGGCCCCGCGCCGCTCGCTCATGAAGCGCAGCGCCTCCTTCGCCAGCGCCTGGGAGCTGTTGGTCAGGAGAGCGGGCAGCCAGGCCTTCCAGCCCGACGGGTTCTTGACCAGGCTGTCGACCAGGGCCGCGGCGGAAGGACCCGGCGCAGCGGCGGCGAGCAGGCCGCCGAGGTCGCCCGCCGCACGCACGAAGACGGCCTCCAGCTCGCCGTTCCGCTCGCGGTAGCGGCGCGTGGACTGGCCGGCGGCGTCCATGAAGCGCCAGAACCGGTCGATCGCCGCCGAGGCGTCGAGCGGCGCCAGGCGCGCGATGATCAGGTCACGCAGCGCATCAAGGTCCCGGATGAACGCCGGCCGGGCGCGCCAGGTGATCTGGCCGCGGCTGGTCTCGAAGGCCCCAAGGCGCTTGTCGATCTCGGCGGCCAGTGGGCCGGGCCCCTGTTGGGCGGCCAGCTCCATGCGCAGGCGCCGCTTCAGGTCGACCCGGGTCTCCGCGACGCTGACCAGGATTTCCGCAAGCCGCTCGGCGCCGAGTCCCGCGAGGTTTTCGGCCGTGACCTTCTTCTGACTGCCTGGGCCTGGTCGTTTCACCCTGCTTTAAATCCCACGGCGCCGCGCAAGCTCCGCCTCAAGGGTTCGAACTTCGACTTGGTCCTCGGCCGTCGCCTCGGTCGTACGCTTCCGCATCAGGCCGTAATAGCCCCACAGCAGGAGGGCGGCGACGCCTCGATACGGCCGCCAGGCCTCGGCCACGGCGTAGAGCGCCTTCTCGCCGGCGCGGGCGTCCGATCCTTCGAGCAGGCGATAGCCCTCCTGCAGGGCCACATCGCCGGCGGGAAAAAAGTCGAGGCGCCCCTCGCAGAACAACAGGTAGGTCTCCGCCGTCCACCGGCCCACGCCGGTGATCGCAGTCAGCCGCGCCACCGCTTCGTCGTCGGGCAACCCGGGCAGCTCGGCGAAGAGGGGGGCGGCCTCGGCGATGGCCCGCGCATAGCGGATCTTCTGCCGGGACAGCCCGAAGGCGCGCATCTGGGCGTCGTCGGCGGCCAGGACGCCTTCGGGCGTCAGTTTGCCGCCGAGCCCCGCCTTGAACCGGGCCCAGATCGCCGCGGCCGAGGCGATCGACACCTGTTGGGCCACGATCTGGTGCACCAGGGCCTCGAACCCGCCTTCGCGGACACGCCATGAGGTCTGGGGGACCAGGGCGTCGGCCTTCGCCAGCAGCGGATCGCCCTTGGCGAGCTCGCGGCGCGCGGCCAGGATCTCGGTGTCGGTCGGCCCCATCGCCCGCGCCTAGTGCGACGCTGGCGCGCCAGGGGCCGCGCCCATCCACCGAACCGCCGCCTCGAGCGCCGCCGCCAACACCTCGGCGTCCGATCGCCCGCTCTTCTTCGGGACATGGAAGGCATGGTCGGCGTCGGGGATCAATTCGAGGGTGGCGCGGTCCTTAAGCCCCGCCACGGTCTGCTGCAGCAGGTCGAGCTCGGCGAGCGCATCCTTCGAGCCCTGCAGGAACAGCATGGGGATCTTGATCTCGGCCAGATGCTCCGCGCGGGTCACGGCCGGCTTGCCCGCCAGGTGCAGGGGAAAGGCGAAGAAGATCAGGCCCCGAACGTCCGCAAGCGGCTCGGCCGCCTGGGCCTGGGAGGTCATGCGGCCCCCGAAGGAGCGGCCGCCGGCGAACAGGGGCGCGCCGGCGGCGCGTTCGCGCGCGACCGCGGCCGCGGCCCGGACCGTGGCCTGCGCCACGGCGGGGGCGTCGGGCCGCTTGCCGCCTTTTTCCATGTAGGGGAACTGGTAGCGCAGCGTCCCGACGCCCAGCTCGGCCAGCCCGTCGGCGATCGCGACCATGGAACGATGGGCCATCCCGGCCCCGGCGCCGTGCGCCAGCGCCAAGGCCGCCCTGGGCCTCGGCGGCGCCTGCCAGAGGCCCGAGACCGCGCCCACGTCGGGAACATCGATCAGGAGTGAAGTCATATCCATGACGTCAGCCTAAGGCCTGGGCGCGCCGATTTCGATGGTGGTCATCGGCGCGCGCGCGGGGGCGCGGCGCGGCCTGCCGGCCGGCGGGCGCTGGCGACGGGCGAAGGCTTCCGCGGGGCCCGGGGGCGCGCCACCTCGATCCAGGTCGGGGCGTGATCGCTGGCCCCCTCCTCTGCGCGTACGGCCCGGCTGACGCCGGCCGCGGTGAGCTGCGGCGCGAGCTCAGGGCTGAGCAGCAGATGGTCAAGGCGCATGCCCTTGTCGTTCGGCCATCGGTGGCGCAGGTAGCCCCAAAAGGTCCAGAGCGGCCCGTCGGGCTGCAGCGTCCGCAGCGCGTCGGTCCAGCCCTGGTCGAGAAGCCGCCGGTAGGCCGCCCGGGTTTCCGGCTGCAGAAGGGCGTTGGCCTGCTCATGGTGGCCTGGCCAGATGTCGGCCTCGGTCGGCACGACGTTGTAGTCGCCGGCGAGCACGACCGGCGCCTGCGCCGCCATCAGCGTCGCGGCGTGGGCGATCAGCCGCTCGAACCAGGCCAGCTTGTAGGCGAACTTGGGTCCGGGCTGGGGATTGCCGTTCGGCAGATAGATCGAGGCGACCAGGACGCCGTTGACGGCCGCCTCGATGTAACGGGCCTGATCGTCGGCGGGATCGCCCGGCAGCGCCCGGCGGGTGAGCACCGGGGTCGCCCCGCGCGCCAGGATCGCCACGCCGTTCCAGGCCCGCTGGCCCTGCCAGACCGCGCCATAGCCCGCCGACTGGATGGCCGTGAGCGGGAAGGCGTTCTGCTCGGCCTTCAGCTCCTGCAGGCAGACCACGTCGGGGCGTTCGGCCGAGAGCCAGTCCACAAGGTTGGCCAGGCGCTTGTTGACGTTGTTGATGTTGAAGGTGGCGATCCGCACCGCCGCGCTAGACCTTGCCGAGCCGCTGGATGGCGTTGGCCAAGGGCCGCTCGCCGTCGCCGTAGTCCTCCCAGGCCTTCAGCTTTTTCACGAGGGCCGGCACGGTCCGAACGGTGTAGCGGGCGGGATCGAGCCCCGTCTTCACCTGCGCCCAGGTCAGCGGCATGGACACCGGGGCGCCGGGGCGCCCCCGCGGAGACAAGGGCGCGACCGCGGTCGCCATGCGGTCATTGCGGAGGTAGTCCAGGAAGATGCGCCCGGTGCGCGCCGTCTTGGCCATGTTGATCAGGTAGCGGCCCGGCGCCTCGGCCGCCATGACCTTGCACACGTCGCGGGCGAAGGCCTTGGCCACGGCCCAGTCGATGCCTTCGGCGTCCAGCGGGGTGACCACGTGCAGGCCCTTGCCGCCCGTGGTCTTGCAGAAGCTGACCAGGCCCAGCTCTTCGAGGCGGTCGCGGATCTCACGCGCGCTTTCGATCACCAGGTCGAAGGCGACGTCAGGCGCCGGGTCGAGGTCGAACACCAGCCGGCCGGGCTGCTCCGGCGAGAACGGCTCGCAATTCCAGGGGTGCAGCTCCAGGGCGCCCGTCTGCGCGGCGGCCACCAAGGCCTCCACCCGGTCGAATTGGATGTAAGGCTTGCGATCCCCCCACACCTCGACCTCGGTGATCAGCGCGGACTGGCCCTTGGCGGCATGGCGCTGGAAGAACTTCTGTTGGCCGTTGATGCCGTCGGGCATGCGGATCATCGAACAGGGCCGGCCCTTCACATGGGGCAGCATCCACTCGCCTACGGCCTCGTAATACTGCGCCAGCTCCAGCTTGGTGACGGGCTTGCCGTCGTGAGCGTCGGGCCACAGCGGCTTGTCCGCGTGGCTGATGGTGACGCCGAGGACCGGGACCGATCCACGGGGGATGACGCTGGTCGTGCGGACGGTGGTCGCCGGCGCCTTCAGCTCGGTCGTCGGAGCCGGCGCGGCCGTCTCCGCCTCGACTTCCGCGGCTGGCTTGTCCTCGCGCAGGCCCTTGAACGAGGCTTGGCGCAAGACGCCGTCGCCGGTGAAGCCGGCGTACTGGATCTCCGCCACGAGCTCGGGCCTCACCCAATGCACGCCTGGAGCCTTCTTCGGCGCGGACTTGCCCTTGAAGGGGCTGACGTCGGTCTCCAGCGCCTTCAGCTTGGGAAGAAGCCGGCTGACCACGTCGCGCCCGAAACCGGTGCCGACCCGGCCAACATGGATCAGCTCGCCGTCCCGGTTCACGCCGGCGATCAGCGAGCGGAAGCTGTCGCCCGTCGTCGTCCAGCCGCCGATCACCACCTCGTGGCCGGCGCGGCACTTGGACTTGGCCCAGGTCTCGCCGCGCCCCGATTGGTAGGGCGCGTCGAGGCGCTTGGAGACGATGCCTTCCAAGCCCATACGGCAGGCCGACAACAGCACAGCGTCGCCGGCGGTGATGAAATGGTCGACGTAGCGAATAATGGCCGGCGCATCCTGCACGTGGATCTCGAGCCGCGCCTTGCGCTCGGTCAGCGGCAAGGGGCGCAAGTCCTCCTTGCCGTCGAACATCAGATCGAAGACGAAGAACACCAGGTCCTGGGTCCTGGCGTCGGAGATCGCCGCCTGCAGGGCCGAAAAGTCCGGGGCGCCGGTGTGGTCCAGCGCGACGACCTCGCCGTCGATGATCCCGTCCCCCAGTTTTGCCCCGGCCGCGACGATCTCCGGAAACTTAGAGGACCAGTCCAGGCCCTTGCGCGACAGGAGTGTCGCCTTCCCGCCGGCCGTGCGCAGCTGCATGCGATAGCCGTCGAACTTGATCTCGTGGGCCCAGCCCGGACCAGCCGGCGGCTTGTCCAGCAGCCTGGTGAGCTGGGGTTCGACGAAGACCGGCAGATGGGCCACCGTCTTGGTCTTGGCGGTTGCGGTGTTCGCTTTGGTCGGAGCGACCAGCCCGGCCGGCGCACTGTCGTCGCGATGGCTCTGCCAGACCGATCCTGCGGCCGCACCCTGACCGGTCATGAAGGGCGTCGCCCCCCTCCCCTTGCCGTTGGCGATCTCCGTCATGGTGCGGCCGGAGGCGACGGATCGATCGTCGTCGGTCGGTCCTGTGGCGTTGCCCTCCACCGCGCCTTCGTCGCGGTGTTTGATCAGGAGCCAGCTGGCCCTGCCCCGGCTGTCGCGCTTGGTCCGCACCAGGACCCAGGAGCCGTGCATCCGCCGGCCTTCCATGACGAACTTCAGCTCGCCTTTGGCCAAGGCCTGGCCGATCTTCTCGAAGCCCTTCTCGGGCGCCCAGTAGCCGCGGTCCCACAGCATCACGGTGCCGCCGCCATACTGGCCTTTCGGGATCGTGCCCTCAAAGTCGCCGTAGTCGAGCGGGTGGTCCTCGACCTCCATCGCCATACGGCGGTCCTTGGGATCCAGCGACGGCCCTTTCGGCACGGCCCAGGAGCGGAACGTCCCCTCATCTTCGAGGCGCAGGTCGAAGTGCAGGTGGCTGGCGGCGTGCTTCTGGATCACGAAGCGCAACATCTTGGACGGAACGACCTTGGCGTCCTTGCCCGACGGCTCGCCGGTTCGCGAGAAGTCCCGCATCTCCTGGTATTTAGCGAGCTTGGTCGCGGCCACGGGCTTGCTCCGACTCAGGATACGATCGTCAACGAACATTGAGACGACACGATCCAAGTCCGCCGTGCAGCCGGTGAATCCTTTCCGCGCGGCGCCCGTTGGGCGACCAGGAGACCACTCATGTCCCAAGCCGCCGAGACCCGCCAGTTCAGCGTCCATGCTCGCCACGTCGACGCGCATCACGCCCGCACCCTGGCGGAACGGTCGTTCGAGGCGGCGGCAGTGGCGTATGTGGAGGACCTGCACGACGTGGGCGACGGGGGCGAGATCAGCGTCATCGTCCGCGAGCTCGACAGCGGCCATGAGCACTGTTTCCGCATCGATCTCGAGTCCGGTGAAGCGGCGCCCTGCGCCTGAGCGGCCAGCCGGTCCCGGCGCATCCGCAGCGAGGCGACAAGGCCGCTGGGCCGCCAACCAAGTGTTGGGACAGGATCAACCTGCTGCCGAACCCGTCATGTCCGGCTTGCCCAGGACTGGCGGTCCTCCTCGGCCCAGGTGGGTGATCACCAGGTCCTCGCCCTCGCAGGCGCCGGCGACATCCAGCGATCCCGGACGTGACCGAAAGCGCCCGTGATTGGCGGCATTGGTCGCGAGCTCGTGGGGGGCCAGGGGGACGCCGTGGCCGACGCCCATCCGGGCGACGGTGACGCGGAGGCGTCCGGCAAACGCCCCTGCCTTGACCGCCGCTGCGTCGGGTGACCCCTTCGAGCGCGACGCCGAGCCCACAGCCGAACGAATCCCCGCCCTGGTTCGTTGACTCGGGTCGCCGCGGCCTGCGCCACGCCGCCGGAGGATTTGACATGGCTTACCGACCCACCTGGCAGGGACACCTGAAGCTGTCGCTCGTGACCTGCCCGGTCGCGCTCTACACCGCGATCAATTCCGGCGGCGACGTCCACTTCAACCTGATCAATCCGAAGACCAACAACCGCATCAAGATGATCACGACCGACCCGGACACCGGGCCGATCGACCGGGCCGATCTGGTCAAGGGTTATGAGGTGTCCAAGGGCGAATATATCCTGCTGACCAATGACGAGATTGCCTCGGTCAAGCTGGAGAGCACCAAGACCATCGAGATCGAGCGTTTCGTCGCCGGCGACGAGATCGACCGGCTTTATTGGGACAATCCCTACTTCCTCGCCCCCGACGGCAAGCTGGCCCAGGAGGCTTTCGGAGTCATCCGCACGGCGATGGAAAAGTCTGGCCAGATCGCACTCGGGCGTGTCGTGATCGGCACCCGCGAGCGCATCCTGGCGCTGGAGCCGCGCGGCAAGGGCATCCTTGCCTACACCATCCGCACCGACGCGGAGGTCCGCAAACCTGACGAAATCTTCGACGCCATCAGCGACAAGGCCGCCGACCCGGCGATGATCTCGATCGCCGAGAAGATCATCGAGCAGCAGGAAGGCCCGTTCGACCCCAGCCTGTTCGTCGATCGCTATGAGGAAGCGCTCAAAGCGCTGATCGAGGACAAGAAGAAGGGCCACAAGCCGGCCAAGGTGGCCGAACCGGAAGACACCAACGTGGTCGACCTGATGTCGGCCCTGCGCGCGAGTCTGAGCGCCAAGGGTAAGGGCGACAAATCCGAGCCTCCCAGGGCCACGGCCAAGGGCAAGACCCCGAAGGACGCGCCGACGCACAAGCCGCGCGCCCGCAAGGCGAGCTGAGGCGCCGACTTCGGCCAGGCCCACGTGGATGGTCGACCGCCAGGGCGCGGGCGCGTGGGCTTCAGCGGACGACCCCAGCCGAAGGACATCAGATGAGCGACAACCCGAAGATCGATCCCAAGCCGACGTTCTCAGTCGATGAAACGCAACCGGCTTCGGCGGTGGCCGAGCACCAGGCGCTCTCCGAACGCGAAGACGGCGTGAACCGGGGTGGTCGCGAAGCGGACCCCACGCCGAGCAGGCCCGGCCAGGCCGACGCCTATCCCACGATCGTCCTGGCCGCCGACGAGCAGCAGCCCGTCTCGGCGGACGCCGAGCATAAGGCTCTGTCTGAGCGCGAAGACGGGACCAATCGCGGCTAACCGGCTCAGAGGTCAATCGCGCCCGGGTTCGGCCGGATGGGCCAGATCCATGGCTTGGCGTGTCGCGGACGAACCGTCGAGGCAGCGGTTCAAGAGCCCGACCAGGCTCCCGCCGGCTCACACGTCGAGGAAGATCCTGCGCACGCGGCCGATGATTTCCCAGCGCCGACCCGGGCGCAGGAACTCCGTTTGATACGCGGGGTCCGTCGAGAAGGGCTCGGCCCGTTCGGGGTTGGGAAGCCAGCGCCGTAAGATCAGCTGGCCGTCGAGCACGCCCAGGTAAATCAGCCCCGTCGAAACCAGCCGTTCGGTCCGGTCCACGACGATGTAGGCGCCAGCCGGAGCAAGACGGTTCATCGAGTCATCGGGCGCCCGCGTGACAAAGGATCCACGCGGCCAAGTGTGGTCACCGAGCCGGACCGTGGCGTCAAGATGCCGGTCCGGGTCCAGGTACGCCGGCGCCTCGTACCACTCGAGATAAGGAAGCGACGGAGCGCCGGCGGCGCCGCCCGCGACCTGCTCGGCCTGCTCATCCTTGCCGGTCAGGAGCCATTCCGGCGACGTCTGCAAGACTTTCGCCAGGGCCGCCAGGGTCCGTCGCTGCGGGCCCGAACGCTCGCCGCTCTCCGAAGCGGCCGCCCGCCTGATGTTGCGTATGGCGTCGGGGTTGAGCCCGGCCTGCTTCGACGCGGCCGTGGCGCTGAGGCCGACGGCCACCAACCTCTGCTCTATCCGGTCAAGAACGTCCGTGATCATCCGGCTCTAGCCGCCCGCCTTCCGGCCGAATCTGAGGCGGTATATTCGCGCATTCGTCCCCTTTCCTCACCGCTTTTATTGTCGCCGCGCGAACCCGGCGCGGCCGAGAGCGATGCCGGCCGCCTGAGTGCGCTTTGTATCGCCGGATCGAGGCCTCCGCCAACCGCGCAGCGCCGCTCCGCTCCCGTCCGTGACGGTATGAGAAACACCTCTAATAACCGCTGAACGCCTATCCGGCTATTGAAGATGCTTGCTAATCTTACCGAAATTTTACCTAATGCTCGGGACATCGCGCGGTAAAAAGCGGTAATTCTCACGCTTTTGGGTTTGACGAGAGCGGTGCATTTCCCTAGTTACGCGGTATGGACACTATCGAGCGCCTCGCCGCGGTTCGCGGTCAAATGAGCCGAAACGGAGCTGTCGCCGCCTGGATCATGCCCGATCGATTTCGGGACGGCCCTGGACGTGGCGCGGCTGCTGCGCGGCCCTCCCGGTGTCCAGCCGTCCCCTCGACGTTCACGTCCAACCGCCCAAGGAGGCCCTCTATGCGTTTGACTCATCCCCTGATCCGGCCTCGCGGCGGCGCCCGATCGTTCGGGGTCCTGGCGGCGCTTGCCGGCGCCCTGGCCAGCGCCAGCCCCGCCGCTGCCGCGACCGGCGGCGGCGTCATGCCGTGGGACAATATCCTGACGACGGTGCAGGCCGACCTGACCGGGCCGGTCGCCGTGGCGGTCGGCGTGGTGTGCTGTGTCGTCTTCGGCCTCTCGATGGCCTTCGGCCACGAGGGCTCGGCCATGAAGCGGGGCATGTCCATCCTGTTCGGCCTGGCGATCGCCTTCAGCTCGACCACGGGTCTGCTGACCATCTTCGGCGCCGGGACGGGAGCGACCTTCTGATGGCCTGGGGCGCTGACGAGCTGCCCGAAGGCTATCGGGTCGAGCTGCACACCCAGGTCAGCGTCCCCATCACCATCGGGGGCGTTCCCCGCCAATGGGCGATCCTGATCGGGACCGTGGTCCTGGTTGTCTCGCTCGCGCTGAAGATGCCCTACATCGGCTTGCCCATGGGCGCCGTGATCTGGGCCCTCGCCTACGCGATCACGAAGGACGACCCGCAGTTCTTCGAGGTCTCCAAGCGGCACATCTACCACCCCCCTTATCTGGAAGGCTGACGCATGTTCTCGCTGCGTGAGTACAGCCACCGGTCCGCGCGCCTGAGCGACTGGCTTCCCTGGGGGTTCCTCATCGAGGACGGCGTCCTGCTCAACAAGGACGGCGCCTACATGGCGACGCTGGAGTTCCGCGGCCCCGACCTCGCCAGCGCCACGCCCGCGATCCTCATGGCGCTGCGCGCCCAGATCAATCACGCCCTGAAGGGCCTCGGCTCGAGCTGGTGCATCCACGTCGAGGCGCAGCGGCGGCCTTCGCCCCACTACCCAGATGAAGGCGCGTTCCCAGACCCCATCTCCCGCCTGATCGACGAGGAGCGCCGTCGCGATTTCTCGCGCGAGGGGCGTTTCTACGAGTCCCGGTACTTCATCACCCTCACCATGCTCCCCGCCGGCGACCGGACCTCGAAGCTGGCTTCAATGATGGTGGAGCACGCCCCGACCGGGACGGGCGCCGCCGGCATCTACCAGGCCGCGCTGATCCATTTCACCAACAGGGTCGACTCGATCCACGACCTCTTCCGAGCCTCCATGCCGTTCGTGAGCCGGCTGACCTCGGACGAGCTGCTGACCTATCTGCACAGCACCGTCTCGACCAAGCCGCACCTGGTGAGGACACCAGCAGTCCCCGCCTACCTCGATTGCCTTCTCACCGACGACGACCTGACGACCGGCCTGCACCCCATGCTGGGGGACCACCACCTCCGCGTCGTCTCGGTCCGCTCGTTCCCAGACATGACCGAGCCCGGGATCCTTGACCGGCTCGACGAGCTCGGCATCGCCTACCGCTGGTCCTCCCGCTTCCTGGCCCTGGACAAGCAGGATGCGCTGAAGGAGCACAACCGGTACCGCCGGCTCTGGTACCAGGGGCGCAAGTCCCTCATGGCGGTGTTCGGCGAGACGCTCTCCAAAAGCGAAAGCCCCCACCAGAACCCCGACGCCGTACGCCGCGCGGCCTTGGCCGAAAGCGCCATGGGGATCGCCGCGGGCGACTACGCGGCCTTCGGCTACTACACCCCGACCGTCACCCTCTTGGACCGCGACCCTGACCGCCTGGCCGAAAAGGCCCGCCTTGTGGAGTCGGTCATCAACGCGGCCGGGTTTGTCGCCAAGTCCGAAGGCCCCAACGCCGTCGAGGCCTGGCTGGGCTCCCTGCCCGGCAACCCCTATCCCGACGTCCGCCGGCCAATGATTTCGACCCTCTCCCTCGCGGACCTGGCGCCGATGAGCGCGGTGTGGCCCGGGCCGACCCTCAACCGTCACCTGACCGAGGAATGCGCCCGCCGCGGCTATGCCGGCGTCCAGCCCCCTCTGATGTTGGCCCGCACCAGCGGGGCGACGCCTTTCCGGCTCAACCTGCATCAGGGCGACGTGGCTCACACCATGATCGTGGGGCCGACGGGCTCGGGCAAATCCGTCCTGCTCAACACCTTGGCGCTGCAACACCTGCGCTATCCCGAGGCCCGCGTGATCCTGTTCGACGTGGGGGCCTCGTCCCGGGCCGCCACGCTGCTCGTGGGCGGAGATTTCTACAATCTCAGCGCCAGCGCCCAGGCTTCCGATCTCACCTTCCAGCCGCTCGCCGATCTCGACGACGCATCGGAGATGGAATGGGCCGCGTCGTGGGTGGAGGACCTGGTGGCCGGACAGAACGTCCCGATCACACCAGAACTTCGCGAGGAAATCTTCCGCGGCCTCAAGGCCCTGGCCGGGTCTCCTGCGCGCCTGCGGACCCTGACCGAGCTCTGGAGCCTCGTCCAGAACATCGAGGTGAAGGCCGCGCTGCAACCCTTCACCTTGCAGGGGACGTTCGGCCGTTTGCTCGACAGCGAGCTGAACGCCATCAGCGACGCGAACTGGCTGGCCTTCGAGATGTCGGAAATCATGCAGAGCAAGGCTCTGTTTCCGACCCTCACCTACATCTTCCACGCCCTCGACCGCCTTTTCGACGGCCGGCCGACCCTCCTGGTGCTGGACGAGGCGTGGCTGTTCCTGGGCCAGGGACGGTTCGCCGACAGGATCAAGGATTGGCTCAAGACCCTGCGCCGCAAGAACGTGGGCGTGGTGTTCGCCACCCAATCGCTCGCGGACGTGGCCAATTCTTCGATCGCGCCCTCGCTCATCGAGTCCTGCCCGACCAAGATCTACCTGCCCAACCCCGGCGCCCTCGACCCTGAGACCGGCTCGCAGTACGCGCGCTTCGGCTTGAACGCGAAGCAGCTTCAGCTCATCGCCTCGGCGACGCCCAAGCGCGAGTACTACTTCACCTGCGCGGACGGAAACCGACTGATCGACCTTGGCCTCGGCCCGGTCGCCCTGGCCGTGGTGGGGTCGAACAACAGGAACGACCAGACCCTCATGACCCAACTCCTGGAGACGTACGGGAGGAACGGGTTCACCGAGGCGTTCTTCCGCGCCAAGGGTCTCCCCGAGATCGCGGACGCGCTCGGCCATCTCCATCGGGCGGCGGCCGAATGAGCAACGCCCTGGTCCACCAAATCCGACGCCGCTGCGGGCCTGCGTCCGCCCGGCTGATCCGCGCCCTCCCCCTGCGCTGGCGCTCGACCGCGCGCCGGCGACGGTTCCTATTGCTGGCCGTTTGCGCGCCTGGCTTCGCGGCGATCGTCGCCCTGCCGGCGCACAAGAACCTGTGGCTGCTGCTGTCAGGCGGCGCCTGGATCATCGCGGCCTGCGGCCTTCGCTCGCTCAGCGAGCCCGAGTTGAGCTCAGGGGGCCATCTTGGCTAGGCGCGTCCGGCTCCTCTTGGCTGCGGCGCCGGCCGTCGCCCTGGTCGTCGCCACCTCGCCGGCTCACGCCCAGTACGAGGTCTACGATCCCTGGACCTACCAGGAGCAGGTCATCACCTATGGCCAGGCCGTGCAGCAGGTCGCCAACGGGGTGTCGCAGCTGCAGCAGCTTCAGAGCCAGCTTCAGGCGGCTCAATCCATGCTGCAGGGCCTCGGCAAGGACGCCACGTCCGGCACGGTTTCACAGGTCAGCGCCCAGGCTCAGCAGATCCTTCAGCAGGCCTCAGGCATCGGCTTCAACTCCGCCAATGCCGGCCAGGCCTTCGCCACGCAGTACCCCACCACCTCGACCGTGGCGGGCTTCAACGCCACCCAGCTCAACAGCGCCCTGACGGCCTGGCAGACCAACAACAACGCCGCGCTCCAGTCGGCCGTGCAGATGCAGGCCCAGGTGGCGTCCAACCAGCAGGCGACGGCCACCGCCGTGCAGAACGCCGTGGCGGCCTCCAATACTGCGCCCGGCCAGACGGCGGCGATACAGGCCACGAACCAGCTCCTGGCCGCCGTGGCCGCCCAGCTCGCCCAACTCCAGGCCATACTGCTCACGCAGTCCCAGGCCCAGGCGGTCCTTCAGGGTCAGCAGCAGCAAGCCGGCGCTGTCGCCCAGTCTGTCATCACGACGATGGAATCGCAGGTGCAAACCGCGATCACCGCGCCGCCCGGCGTGACGGACACCACGCACCTTTGAATGGAGAGTATTAGTGACCGCTTCTAAGCTTCGATCCCGCGTCTCGTTGCGGCTAGCCCTCGCCGGCGTGGGTTTCGCCGCCCTTGCTTTGGCGGCATGTGGCAAGCCCTCCGATCAAACGAGCGCTCCGCCGGCCGCCGAAGCAAACGGGGCCGCCTCGATCACCGCGCAGGCGGCCGTCGCATCGACCGCCTCTGACGGGCTCGTTGTCGCGGCGCCGACCGACGTCAAACCTGCGCAGGTCGGGATCGTTGCCCCCCCGAATCCGCACGCGGCGGCAGATGCGGTTGCTGACAACGCCAAGATGGCGGAACTGGCCAAGCAGTTCGAGGCGGATCCTGCGGCCATCGCGCGCCAGAGCGCTGCTTGCGGCCCCGCCAACCAGATCGTGACCAACCTCTATGCCATGCGCCATGGCGTCCAGACGGAAGAGCTACGCCGCTTTCGCATGGCCTGCATGGCCAAGGACGATGCCCAGCGAGAAGTCGCCAAGCGGGCCGCCGCGGCAGGTGGCGGCGTGAAGAATACCAACTCGCTCTGAATCCACAGGACACCATGACCACCCCCAACGCAGGCGTGCTCGATACCGTCCTGAATACCTTCAGGACCCAGATCGACAGCGGCTTCGGTGTCCTGCAGGGCCCAGTGCAAGGCACGCTCGACACGTTGATCGTTATCAGCGTGGTGCTGATGGCCCTCTTCTGGGCCTTGGACGAGAACGGATCGATCTTCAGCCCGATCATCCGTAAGGCGTTGGTGGTGGGCTGGTGGTCCTACCTCATCCTCAACTGGCAGACGACGGCGCTCGCGGCGTTCACCGCCTTCGGCAGTCTCGGCGCCCAAGTCGGCAACGCTGGCGGGCTTGCTGGCTTCTTGAACCACCCCAGCAAAATCGTGCAGCTCGGTCTCACCAATGCGCAGGTTTTGCTCGATCTGGCCCAGTTCTATCTCGGAAATCAAAACACACACTGGGGCCAGCCTCCGCTCGCGCAGGGGGGCCTCGATGTTGGCGCGGCTATCCAAGCCATTTTGGCTTCAGCGGTGCTCGCGTTGGAGGCAGTCTTCGCCGCCCTTCTCATCGTCGTTGGTTACTTCTGGCTGGCGCTCGAGATCGTGGTCGCCACCATCGAGTTCCACATCGTCATCCTGATGGGCTTCTGCGTCCTGCCGTTCGGGGTGTTCGAGCGCACGGCCAGCTACGCCGAACGGGTCCTCAGCTACGTCATCGGCGCCGGCTTCAAGGTCATGGCGCTGGGGATCGTCATCGGCCTGAGCCAGACCTTCCTCGCGAACTACCAGGTGACCTACACGCCGGGGTCGCTCCCCGGCCTCGATCAGATGGCGGGCCTGGCCCTTGGCGTCCTGGTGGTCCTCATGCTGGCCATCAGCGCACCCAAGTACGCTCAGGCCGTCGTTTCGGGTCACGCCTCGACCGGGATGGGCAATCTTCTCGGCGCGGCGGGCCTGGCCGTGGGGACCGGCCTGGCCGTCGCCGGCACGGCCAAGGCCGCCTTCGCGGGCGGCCAGGCCGTCGCGGGCGGGGCCTCCAAGGCGGCCGGTTCCGTGAGCGCCCTGCTCGGCGCCGGTTCCAAGGGCGGCTCGAGCCCGTCCGCCGGAAGGCCTCCTGGCGGTTCGCCGGGCAGTCCTTCAGGTGGATCCTTGGGCGCAGGCGTCGTCTCGGACGTGTCCGACCTCGCGGCCACTATTCCGGCTTCCGGCGCGGCGGCCAACGCCTCGACCGCGTCGGCGCCCGCAGCGGCGGCGTCGTCTGTCGCCGGTCTTGCCGAGTCCATCAGAGCCCCGAAGCGGAGCAGCGCCCGCCGCGCGGTGCTGAGCCAGGCGGCCTCCACCCTGCAGGCCGCCGCCGAGGAACCGGAGGGCGCGGCTGCACCGCCCCCGACCATCGGCGCGACGTCCTAATCCCGCGAGAGTCCCATGACCGCTTCCAACCTCTTCAGGCGCGTCCCTGCGCCGTTTGGCCAGACCTCCGCTCCAGAAACGCCGTTCCAGGCGGCCGAGGCCGTCTGGGATGAGCGGATCGGCTCGGCGCGCGTGCAGGCCGCGAGCTGGCGGTACGCGGCGTTCGCCAGCTTCGCCGTGGCCCTGGTGGCGGTCGGCGGCGCCATCTTCGAGGCGTTCGACCACCACATCGCGACCTATGTCGTCCCCGTGGACGAGTACGGGCGGCCTGGCCGCGTCCAGCTGGCCGGCGGGACCTACCGGCCGAGTGCAGCTGAGACTGGCTATTTCCTGGCCGATTGGGTGCGCTGGACGCGCTCCCGCTCGCCGGTCGATCCGGTCGTGAACACCGACAATCTGCGCCGGGCGTACAACTTCGTGGCCGACGCCGCCGCTGGGGAGACGGGCGAGCTCGGCAAGGCGGCCGTGACCGCGATGAAAACCGAGCCCGGAACCGCCGTCGCGGTCGAGGTCAAGACGGTGCTGCAGCGCTCGCCGACCTCGTTCGAGGTGCATTGGGCCGAGACGACCTACAAGGACGGCCAGGCCAAGACCACCCACTGGACCGGCCTTTTCACCACCAGGATCCAGCCGCCGAAGGACGAGGCCCAGCTTCGCGCCAATCCTCTCGGCGTCTTCATCAGCGACTTCCGCCTCAGCCAGGAGCTCGGACAGCAATGACCCGCCCGTACCCCTTCGCCACGCGGTCCGCCACGCTCGCGGCCGTGTCGGCCCTGACCCTTTGGGGCGCGGCGTCCGGCGTCGCCCTGGCGCAGGCCCAGCTCCCCGTGCAGCCTGCTACGGCTCCGCCCCAGGCGCTCTCCTATGGCTCGCCGGCCGTGACAAAGGTCCCGGTCCCCGCGCCGGCGACCGCCGCTTCCGCCCAGGTCGCGGACAAGCCCGCCCGGACGGCTCGCCCCAAGGCGGAGCCCTCGCGCCATCGTCGCAAGGCGTCGGTCCACCGCACGGCCGTTCAGGCCGTGCTCCACAATGCCGAGGAGAAGGCGACGGAGGTTCCCCGCGCCGCGGCGATGGTCAACGCGACGCTCCACTACGCCTATGAGCCGGGCAAGCTCTACACGATCCACACGGCGCCGGCTTACCTGACCGCGGTCGTCCTGCGCCCCGGTGAACGCCTCATCTCCAAGGCGGCCGGCGACACGGTCCGCTGGGAAGTCGGCGAGACCGCCCAGGGGGCGGGCCAGGTCGTCATCCTGATCAAGCCGCTGGACGCGGGCCTGCGCACCAACATGATCCTGACCACGGACCAGCGGGTCTATGTGCTCGACCTGGTGAGCGGGGTGGACGGCGACGATCACACCACCCTGGTCGACTGGCGCTATCCCGCCGACGAGATGCGCGAGGCGACCCTCACCCGGGCCGCCGCGACCGTGCAGACTCTCGCAGCTCAAGGCGCGGCCTCGGCCGGCCTGGCCTCGCCCCTCATCTCGCCCCCAGCCGGCGGCGCGGGGCGGGCGCCGGCCCCTGTCCGTCTGCCCGGCCCGCCCGGCGTCGTGTCGCTCGCGGCAAGAGCTTCGGCTGCCGACGGCGCCCTGTTGTCTCCGGCCTCGTTGAACTTCGCCTACAAGGTCGAGGCAAAGGGGCATTTGCCCCATTGGGCCCCTGAGCACGTCTTTGATGACGGGCGCAAGGTCTTCGTGAAGTTCCCCGCCAACGTGGCCACCATGGAAATCCCGCCCCTGTTCGTGGTCGGGCCCAAGGGGGAGGCGGAGCTCGTCAACTACCGGTTCGAGAACGGCTACTACGTCGTCGACCGTCTCTTCCAGGTGGCGGAGCTGCGTCTCGGCTCAAAGGATCAGGCCGTCGTGCAGCTCGTCTACAAGGGCGGCGCTCGATGAACGCCGATGGCTTGCCGCCTCTCCACGGCGACCCGGGCGGCTTCGAGCCCAAGCTGAGCGCGGCTCAGGGCGCGCTTCGCGCCCCCCGCCCCAGGCCGGCCCGCTTCAACGGGAGGATCGCGGCCCTTCTGGCGGGCGGCGCGGCCGTCTTCGTGGTCGGGGCGATCTTCGTGCCCAGCCTGATCCCCAAGCACCCGAAGGATGCCGGAAAGAGCCAGCCTACCGGCTCGCCCACGCCCATCGCGCCGATCCAGCCCATCAGCTACGCCGGTCCAGGGGGCGCCGATGGCCCGATGACCCCGCCGGCCGAGCTCGCCGGTCAGGTCCCAGGGCCTGCCGCCGGGGTCGATTGCAGCCAATATCCCGGCATGCCGGGATGCGGCGGCGTCAACGCCGCCGCCGCCGTCTCCGCTCCTGCCGCCCCTGCGCCGGCTGTGGGCCCGGCGGCGAGTGGCGCGCAGGCGAGCCCTCTTCAGGGCGCACCCACCCTTCCCGGGGCCAACAGCGCCGAGGCCGCGAGAACCTCGGGGCTGTTCTTTGGAGGCGTCCTTGGGGGCGCCGGCAATGCCCTCGCCTCGAGGACCCCGGCGGGCCAGGCGCCGGTGGCCGCCCAGGCGCCCGCGCCCCTTCCCGGTTCCCCTGGCGGTCCGTCGTTCGCGGTCCCGGCCAAGGAGCCTGGCGACGTCATGGCCCAGAACGGCCAGGGCGAGAAGGCGGCCTTCGCCCGGCAGGCGGTCTCCCGGGACTATGTCGCGGGCAAGCTGGAGAAGCCGCGTTCGCCCTATGAGGTGAAGGCCGGCGCCGTGATCCCGGCCGCGCTCATGACGACCATCAACTCGGACCTGCCGGGCGATGTGGTGGCCCAGGTCACCCAGCCCGTCTACGACCATGTGACCGGCCGCTACGTGCTCATCCCCCAGGGGTCGCGGCTGATCGGCCGTTACGACAGCCAGGTCGCCTATGGCCAGAACCGGGCGATGGTCGTGTGGCGCCGGGTGGTCTTTCCGAACGGCGACAGCCTCAACTTCGGGACCATGACCGGGACCGACCCGACCGGGGCGTCCGGCATCGGCGATCGGGTCGACGACCACTTCGGTCAACTTGCCCGGGGGATCGTGCTGTCCACGCTCCTGTCCATGGGCGCGGCCTCGGCCCAGGACTCTCAGGCCCGATCGTCCGGCGCCGCCGTGATCAATGCCGGCGCCACGGGGGTCGCCACGGAGGCCCAGAACGTCGGCTCGCGGATCGCCGACCGCGACATGAACCGCCAGCCCACGATCGTCATCAGAGCCGGCGCGCAGATGCGCGTCCTCGTCAGCAAGGATATGGTTCTTGAGCCCTACGCCTCCTAACGGCCCCCGCGCCGCCAAGCCCGTCGTCGCGCTCGGCAAGATCGGGGGCAGCGCGGCTCCCGTCGAGCTGAAGATCAAGCTCACGGGCGACATGGCGTCGGCGTTCGCCGACTACCAACGCGCGTATCAGCAGGCCTATGGCGAAGCGCCCGACAAGGACGCCCTGGCGGTGCACATGCTCACCGCGTTCATCGAGTCGGACAAAGGGTTCGCCGCCTGGCGCCGAAGCCATCCGGAAGGTTAGGGCCTCTTCTTCATGCGGCGGCCCACGTTCGCGCTGATCCTGAGCCTGGTGGTCGTCGCCGCGGTCCTGATGGGCGCGACCCCGGTCCTGGCCCAGCAGGTCTCATATCCCGACCCACCTGCAAGCCAGGTGTCGTACGTCGGTAGCCAGGCGGCGTACCAGGTCGTCATTTCGATGCCGGGCCCTTACCCGCAAGTCGCGATCGACTTCAGCGGGGCCTTGCCCAGCGATGGAAACGCTCCGGCCAACACGTGGATACCGGGGAATGACTCCGGTGCGAGCGGGACCTTGGACGGCGGACTTGGGATCCTCCACGGCAGCGCCGGCGGCGTCCTGGC